>Ga0081606_1000037_pt1 | contig 139051 bp, 105 predicted proteins | sample EareggfetidaYelm_FD_71127 | JGI IMG/M metagenome (GOLD analysis project Ga0081606, IMG submission 71127) | Earthworm egg capsule microbial community from the University of Washington, USA - E. fetida Yelm (SPADES assembly) (version 2) | ecosystem: Host-associated > Annelida > Reproductive...
AAGCCGGAAACATCTTTTAGGACTACGTCCAAAAAAACCGGTGGTGGTGGCGGGGGAGGGAGGGCCCGGAAGGGCGGGGTGAGGGTGTGGGGAATGTTCCCGCAGAAGGCCACCCCATCCCTCCCGCTGTCAAACTGCTCATTACTCAAATCCTGGTCATCCACTGCACCTCCCAGGCACCTGCAACCCCAGGTCGCATGAAACACGCAACCGGCATGAGAATAATTTCGTTCTTTTTGATTTCTTCCCCCGGTTTGTTTTTACCGGGAAGGGCAGTAAGAAAGCCGTTGGGTAACCAATCAGGGATTGCTGAATAACTGCAGATTTCTGCTGAAACGTTTCATAGGTTAGGCGGGCTGCGTTTAACTGATCAGTTTAATAAATGCAGAAACACCGATAGCTGCTGCAGGCTTTTGTGCTGACCGGTTCATCATGCTTGCTCAAAACTGTGCCATCTGGCTGACTGCCGGAACCTCTTCAACCTGTTAAACTACGAACGCTTATCAACCCTTTATCGATAACAGCATAGTTGTTCAGCAGCCCCTATATATAATCAATGTCAAAAGATCAAAGATCATCCAGCTTATCCTTCTCGGGTTTCAGCTCAATCACATCATTCATCACAAATACACCCTTTGGAAAATAGGCATTCAACTTTTGCTGATAGACTTCCGCTTCTTTTCTGTCTTTAAAGTTTCCCGCCTTCAGCTTATAATAAGGTGATTGATGCCAGAGATAAGGCTTCAATTCAGGAAAATACGTGTACACTTTTGTTTTAGCGGCGATTGCTTCATCGCGGTTGTTCGTGCTGATGATCATCAGGCGGAATCCTTTTCCGGTCTTACGTGCGTCCCGGCTGGTCACTTCATTGATCTCGGCCTGTTTTGTAACAAGCATATCCAGTCTTGAGTCCTTATGTACAGTAACCTGTCCGCTATCGGAACTAACCATGTTCTGGCTATATCCGGCAATGGAAAAAATGGTGCAAATCAGTAAAAGCATTTGTTTCATGTGCGAATTATTTTCAAATATCTTACCAAAACGAAATCCGGGGAAGCACTGGTTAGTAAAATGCAGGTTTTAATCAATTTTTAACCTGGCAATATTGGCCGTTGCGCATCGGGCTGACTTAGTTGAACAACAAACTTAATATCCGCCTCCCGCACCTGCAATATTTTCCACCGGATGCCAGGTGGTTTTTATTTCCTGTGTATCAAAGATCAGATAGGGCGATTGGGCACTGTCGCCGGACCAGTCGGTTTTATCATAAAAGAATACCCGTTTCAGGTTGACGGCAGACTTTTCGCGTATCATTTGCTGCGTTACAGAATCGTTTTCGCAGTAAATGGTTGCATTCACATCCATATGATCTGCAAACCATGAAGCGAGTTCGGAAGGTTTGCCGGTAAGTATGTTTACGACACCACCGGGAAGATCAGAGGAATTGAGCACTTCTGAAAATGTCACCGCACACAACGGTTTGGTTTCTGAGGCCAGCACCACACAGGTATTGCCACCAGCGATCACGGGTGCAATAACTGAGACAAGACCGATCAGTGAATCGCCCTGAGGCGCAATGACGGACACCACGCCCGTTGGTTCCGGCACTGAAAAGTTGAAGTGTGAACTGGCGACAGGGTTCACACTGGAAAATAACTGCTGAAATTTATCGCACCATCCGGCATAATAGATCAACCGGTCGATCGAAAGATTTACTTCGCTTTCTGCGTGTTCACGCGTTGAATCCTGCTGCATCAATTCATCAACGAACTGGCTCTTTCTTCCTTCCAGCATTTCCGCCATCCGGTAAAGGATCTGACTGCGATTGAATGCGGCACGACCCGCCCAACCGGAAAATGCGGAGCGCGCAGCAACAACCGCATTGCGGAAATCTTTGCGCGAACTCAGACAGACATTAGCAAGTTTAGTTCCATTCTTATCCGTCGGACTGTAGTAACGTCCCGATTCGGTCCTCGGAAATTGACCTCCAATATAGATCTTGTACGTTTTGAGAACCTCAAGTCTTGAATTGATAGCAGAATCCTTTGACATAGATCGTGATTATTGTTGAAATTTTATTAGAACGTATCTGTTTGGTCCCTGCAGGTCTCGCAGATGAAACAGAACGATACTTGAACCTTCTTTTAGTAATGATCCCGGCTTATTAGTACTCCGGCGCCGATTTACGCAGATATCTGCGTGATCCGCGCTCAACTACTATTACTAAACTCTTCGATATACTGTAACAGTGCTTTCTTTAAACTGCTTTACCTGCGGGCGCGCCTGCGATCTTTCTTTTACAGACAACAGCATAGTTAGCGGTTATTGAGTGTTACGTATGGTGCCAATCCATGCAAACCACCCTCACGCCCAAACCCACTTTCCTTGTAACCTCCGAAGGGGGAGGTTGGATCAAACTTATTGAACGTATTCGCCCACACCACTCCCGCTCTCATCCGTTTAGTGAGATTAAAGATCTTCGAACCTTTATCCGTCCACACTCCAGCACTTAAACCATACGGCGAATTATTTGCTTTTTCAATCACCTCATCATCTGTCCTGAAAGTCAGCACAGCCAATACCGGTCCGAAGATCTCTTCCTGTGCGATGCGATTGCTTTGCGCCACGTTTGTAAAAATGGTTGGTCTGCAAAAGAAACCTTTACGTGGAAGAGGGCAGGAGCTTTCATACATTTCCGCGCCTTCTTTCTTACCAATATTCAAATACTTCTGAATTGTTTCAAGCTGTTGTCTGGAATTTATCGCACCGATATCCGTATTCTTATCCATCGGATCACCAACGATCAATGTTTCTATCCTGTCTTTTAATTTCCGGATCACCTGCTTTGCCACTGATTCCTGCACATACAGGCGTGAGCCTGCACAGCAAACATGTCCCTGGTTAAAGAAGATTCCGTTGATGACGCCTTCCACTGCCTGATCAAGTGGTGCATCTTCAAAGATGATGTTCGCTGCCTTTCCACCCAGTTCAAGCGTTGCCTTCTTATTCGTACCCGCGATCGCGCGTTGAATCAGTTTACCAACTTCGGTAGAACCGGTGAATGCAATTTTATCTACGCCCGGATGATTGACGATAGAGGCACCAGTATCTCCTGCGCCGGTAATAATATTTACTACACCGGGAGGAAGATCTGCTTCCCGGATGATCTCTGCCAGTTTCAATGCTGTCAATGGCGTTGTCTCTGCTGGTTTTAATACAACTGTATTGCCAGTAGCCAATGCCGGTGCGATCTTCCATGCCGCCATCAGCAAAGGAAAATTCCATGGGATGATCTGGCCCGCCACACCAAGGGGTTGAGCCTGTCTGTTTGGGAATGCATATTCAAGTTTATCGGCCCAGCCGGCATAATAAAAGAAATGATTCGCAGCAGCAGGCACATCAAAGTCGCGGCTTTCGCGGATCGGTTTACCTCCGTCCAGCGTTTCGATCACCGCAAGCTCCCGCGCCTTCTCCTGTATCATCCTTGCAATACGGAAAATGTATTTGCCCCTTTCTTTTGCAGGCATATTCTTCCAAACCTTATCGTATGCATTTCGCGCAGCGGTCACAGCCTTGTCTGTATCTGCCTGATTCGCTACTGCCACCCGGCTCAGCTTTTCTTCCGTGGCAGGATTGATGGTATCAAAATATTTTCCCGATGATGGCTTCTGCCATTCACCATTTATAAAGAGGTCGTATTGTTTGTTGATGGTAGCGGCGCTTTTGCTTTCGGGAGCGGGTTCGTATTTCCAGGTAGTGTCAAACTTCAGTTTGACTGTGTTGGATTTCCCAGGTGAAGCAGATGCTTTTTTCTTTGTAGCCATCGGAGAGGGGTTAAGGTTTGAGAGGTTTGATAAGTTTGAGAGGTTTCATAGGTTGGCGAAATGCCTGATGCTGGTGGATTATTTATATTTTATTCCTTTTATCGGGGAATTGTTTAAATAGTTGATGAACTGTTGAGTCAAATAGCTGATTCGCGCAGCTCTTGTAATCAGCTAATTAAATTCATTTTGATTAATATAACGCCGGTCTAAGGCACGGTATAATTGAGATCGCAGTTCTCCGCAAGACGCTTTTGCTATAAACAGGTACTGGGTCAATTCTTTATTTCCTATGCGCTCAAAACCTTCAGCGATATTATCCATAATTGAACCGGCAGAGGCTTCGATTTGATTAACCAGGCGAAAGTTTTTTTTCAATTTGCCGGAACTGACAATTCTGCCAGGAAGCCTGTTTAGTTCCCTGGCTTCCTTCCAGGATATAATCTCTTCAAATTTTTGAATCATTGCCATAAAAACTATTTTACTTTATTAAGGAAGCTTCCATCAACCTATGAAACCTTTCAAACTTCTCGAACTTCTCAAACGCATTCCCCTTCCTAATCCACACTAAAGTAGCTTGCACTCTGATACAGCCCCGTATGTTCTTTCACTATCTGCATGAGCACATCGTTGGCCAGACTGCTTGCTCCGAAACGGAACCAGTCATTATTCAGCCAGTCTTCGCCCAGCACTTCTTTCACCATTACCAGATAATGCAGGGCAAGTTTTGATTTGGATATTCCCCCGGCGGGTTTCATGCCGACCATTTTCCCTGTGGCGTAATAAAAATCGCGGATGGCTTCCAGCATTACCAGTGTGACCGGCATGGTTGCGGCCGGTTGGATTTTTCCGGTAGATGTTTTGATAAAATCAGCGCCTGCATGCATCGCGATGTCGCTTGCACGTCTTACTTTATCAAATGTTCCGAGTTCACCTGTTTCCAGGATCACTTTCAGTCTTGCTTCGCCGCAGGCTTCTTTTATGGCTGCTATTTCATCGAACACAAAATTGTATTCACCGGAGTGGAATTTTCCCCGGCTGATCACCATATCTATCTCATCGGCGCCTTCATTCACTGCATACTTTGTATCACGGATCTTTACATCCTTCGGGGCCTGTCCGCTCGGAAAAGCGGTGGCTACCGATGCCACGCGGATCCCGGAATTTCCCAGTGCTTTTTTCGCCACTTTCACCATCGAGGGATATACGCAGATGGCCGCCACGGTTGGCAGGTCGGCTACTGCGTCATGAGGATGCATTGCCTTATAGCACAATTGTTTCACCTTGCCATCTGTATCCTTTCCTTCCAGCGTGGTCAGGTCGATCATATTCAGCACGAGTTTCAACCCGTTCAGTTTCGATTCTTTTTTAATACTTCGTGTAGTAAACCTGGCCGCTCTTTCCTCAACACCCACCTGATCGATCCGGGGTGAGAGCGCAAAATCAGGTGTGGTCAGCAAGCTTTTGGCAGTAGCCATATGTGTAAGATTAAGAGGGGTAAAGGTAGTCAAAGTCGATGACTCCGGGTTTCGATTCGATGGCGGTTGACCGAATTGCCGATGGCCGGGCTCCGCATTCTGAGAATACCTGATAAAAATGAATCCGCTGAAATCAGGAGGCCTCGTCGCTGTTTTAAATTATCCAAACGCGGAGCCCGGCCATCGGCCATCAGCCATCGAACAAACCGAATATTTTCTCCCTCAATTAGAGTACATTCACCCCCCGCTTCACCGCAAGTATCACATAGAAAAATCATCTAATTAAAAAACTAAATTGCAATGAGAAAACCCAGATTTCTGTACGAACTGGTTTTTGCGTGGGCATTGGTTTCCGTAGCACCCCGTCTCTCCGCACAGGAAACATTTCCTGTGAATGGCGTGGCTGATCCAAGGCACGGATACTATGCATTCACCAATGCCACTATCGTAAAAGACGGTTCCAGCACACTTACAAACGCTACCCTTGTTGTTAAAGACGGAAAGATCACTGCTGTTGGCGCAGGGCTGAAAGTTCCTGCCGGCGCAGTAGAAGTAAACTGCCAGGGTAAATATCTTTACCCGTCCTTCATTGATATTTATGCAGATTACGGTATCCCTGCTGCTCAGCGTGCTACCGGCGGACAAGGTGGCTTTGGTGGTTTTGGCGCAGCACAGCTGGCCACTGCTACAAAAGGCCCTTTCGGCTGGAATCAGGCGATCAAGTCTGACGCAGACGCTACGACACAATTTGCAGTGGACGATGCAAAGGCAAAACCATTGCGTGACGCAGGTTTTGGTACCGTACTTACACACGTTCGCGATGGTATCGCCCGGGGCACAGGCACCGTGGTTACGCTGGCAAATGCCAAAGAAAACTTTGTGATCGTTAAAGACAAAGCATCGGCACACTATTCATTTAATAAAGGAACTTCCACTCAAAGCTATCCAAGCTCAATGATGGGTTCCATTGCCTTATTGCGTCAATCTTACCTGGATGCAAGCTGGTACAAATCCCAGCCATCAAGCGAAGGCTTCAACCTGACGCTGAAAAGCTGGAACGATATTCAGGGCATTCCTCAGATCTTCGAAGCCAATGATAAATGGAATGACCTCCGCGCGGACCGTATCGGCGATGAATTTGGTGTCCAATACATTATCAAGGCCGGTGGAAATGAATACCAGCGTATTAAAGAAATGAAAGCAACCAACGCTACTTTCATCGTTCCGCTGGAATTCCCGCAAGCCCAGGACGTTGAAGACCCGACTGAAGCAAGATTTGTTTCCCTCAATAATATGAAACACTGGGAGCTTGCTCCAACAAATGCCGCTGCATTTGAAAAAGCAGGTATTCCTTTCTGTTTGACCACATCCGATCTTCGCAGTGTAACCAGTTTCTGGACCAATCTGCGCAAGGCAATGGATTATGGCCTCAGCGAAACAAAAGCAATGGAGGCTCTGACCAAAGCACCGGCAACCATTTTGGGCATCTATGATAAGGTAGGAAGCCTTGAAGTGGGCAAACTGGCCAACTTCCTGGTCACCTCCGGACCGATCTTCAATGATAAGACCGTTATTCTCAAAAATTATGTTCAGGGGATCGGTTATGAGATCAAAGACGATGTAAGTGAGATTGCAGGTACATATGATATGACGGTAAATACACCTGCGGGTCAGGAAAAATATACGCTCGACGTAAAGACTGCGAGCAGTATTTCCATGTTTGGCAAAGACACAATGAATACAAAGTTTACATATGATGGTAAACTGGTGAAACTGAGCTATGCTCCTCCGGCACGCCGTCAACGTCCTGGCGGACAGGCTCCTGAAGGCGGCGCTGCTCCTGCAGGCGGTGCAAGACCCGGTGGTGGTTTTGGCGGACGTGGTGGTATGGCTGGTGGCGGAGACGCTTTGCCCGCAACTGCCGTGCGCCTGAGTGGCGTGGCAAACGGCACTGAATGGAATGGTACCGGAACAGATTCTTCCGGCAATTCTTTCAGCTGGACCGCTTCCCTCGTGAAAGCAGCGGAGATCAAACCTGACACTGCTACCCGCAAACGCGAAGTGCCGGTGCTGGGTAAAGTTGTGTTCCCGTTTGAACCATTTGGATGGGAGGAAGATCAGCAGCCAAAACAGGAAACCATTCTTATTAAGAATGCTACCGTTTGGACAAATGAAAAAGACGGCATCTTGCAAAATGCAGACGTACTGCTGAAAGGCGGAAAGATCGCCGCTGTTGGCAAAAATCTTTCTGATGCCGGAGCAAGAGTGATCGACGGAACGGGTAAGCACGTAACTGCCGGTATCATCGATGAACACTCACATATTGCGGCAGCTTCAATCAATGAAGGCGGACAAAGCGTGAGCGCTGAAGTTCGTATTGCTGATAACCTGAATCCGGATGATATCAATATCTATCGTCAGCTGAGCGGCGGTGTAACCAGTTCACATATCCTGCATGGTTCTGCGAATGTGATTGGTGGTCAGACGCAATTGATCAAATTGCGCTGGGGAGCGAATGATGATGGATTGAAATTTAAGAATTGGGATGGTCAGATCAAATTTGCATTGGGTGAGAACGTAAAACGTTCTTCTTCCTCACAGGGCAATACCCGTTATCCTGATACACGTATGGGCGTTGAGCAGGTATTGATCGATGCTTTCACAAGAGCGAAAGATTATCAGAAAGGATGGAAGGAATATGAAGCGAATAAAGGCAAAAAAGGCTTTACCGGTGCAGCTCCTCGCCGCGATCTTGAATTGGATGCCCTCGTTGAGATCCTGAACAATAAACGCTTTATTACCTGTCACTCTTATGTACAAAGCGAGATCCTGGGCTCAATTGAAGTAGCCAATAAAATGGGCTACAAATACAATACGTTCACGCATATCCTGGAAGGTTATAAAGTAGCTGATAAGATGAAAGAGCATGGTGCGAATGCATCTACCTTCTCTGACTGGTGGGCTTACAAAATGGAAGTGGAAGATGCGATCCCTTACAATGCAGCCATCATGCACAATGTTGGTCTGAACGTAGCGATCAACTCTGATGATGCTGAAATGGCCCGCCGCTTAAATCAGGAAGCTGCCAAGATCGTAAAATATGGTGGCGTATCTGAAGAAGAAGCGCTGAAAATGGTAACCCTCAATCCTGCAAAAATGCTGCACGTGGATGACCGCGTAGGTAGCCTGAAAGTAGGTAAAGACGGTGATGTGGTTGTATGGAGCGATCATCCGCTGAGCATCTATGCAAAATCACTTTACACGATCGTTGATGGTACTGTTTATTTCGACCGGGCAAAAGATGCAGAAATGCAGAAGCTGGTTGACGTGGAAAGAAACCGTTTGATCCGTAAAATGAATGGCGAAAAAAGAGGTGGTGGTGCGGTTATTCCGGCACAGCCAAGTTATCAGCTGATGTTCACCTGCAGCGATCACGGTCACAGCCACGGTCTGCTGGTAGTAGACGCAGAAGAAGGTAGCGTTTTAACTAACGAATAAAACAACTGAAATGAGAATATTATTCTTCATCTTATCCATTGGTTTATTTGCCGCAACGGCGAATGGCCAGTCAAACGTACTGCCGGCAAAGCCGCAGACGGCGCCGATCTATATCAAGAACGCTACTATCCACCAGGGTAATGGCCAGGTAATAGAGAATGGCACGATCAAAATTGAAAACGGCAAGATCGCTGAGGTAGGTACCAATGTAACTGTTCCCGCGGGTGCCGTGGTAACTGATGCAAAAGGCAAACACGTTTATCCCGGCCTCGTGCTGGCGAGCAGCAATCTCGGTCTTGTTGAAATATCATCCATCCGTTCAACATCGGACGTTCGTGAAATGGGTGATATGAACCCAAGCGTGCGTTCTATCGTTGCATATAACACTGATTCAAAAGTGATCAATACGCTCCGCTCAAATGGTGTGTTGATGGCCAATATCGTTCCTGAAGGCAGCCTGCTCGCAGGTTCTTCTTCTGTGGTCCAGCTGGATGCATGGAACTGGAAGGATGCAGCTTACGCGGTTGACGAAGGTCAGCATCTTTACATGCCATTGATGATGGCCCGCCCGCGTTTTGGCCGTGGCGGCGGTGGTGGTGGCCGTCCCGGCGGCGGTCCTGACGCGAACGCAGATCCGGTAAAAGCTGATCTCCGGAAGGTCGAGGACCTCAAGAATTTCTTCCGCGAAGCAAAAGCATACAATGCTGCTGCTACGCATGATGAAACAAACCTGAAACTTGAATCGGTAAAAAACCTGTTCAATAAAACACAGAAACTATACGTGCATGCCAGCACGGTAAGGCAAATGCTGGTTGCTATCGACTTCATCAAAGAATTCGGATTTGAAGTAGTGATCGTAGGTGGCAGCGAAAGCTACCAGATCGCTGATCTGCTGAAACAGCATAATGTTTCCGTGATCCTCCAGCAACCTCACAGCCTGCCAACAGGTGAAGATGATGATGTTGATCAGCCTTACAAAACAGCAGCTGCCCTCCAGAAAGCGGGCGTTCTGTTTGCTATCTCTGATGACGACAGCCAGACCCGCGGCCGTAACCTTGCTTTCAATGCAGGTACAGCAGCTGCCTATGGCCTCTCAAAAGAAGAAGCACTGGCTGCAATCACTCTCAATGCAGCAAAAATGCTCGGCGTAGCAGACAAAACCGGCAGCATTGAAGTAGGTAAGGACGCCAATATCGTGATCAGTGAAGGTGATCTGCTGGACATGAAGAGCAACAATGTGACCGATGCTTATATCCAGGGCCGTAAGATCGACCTGAGCGATAAGCAGAAACAACTGAATGATCGGTATAATCAGAAGTATAACCTGAAGAAGCCATTCTGATAAGGGTTTGAGGGGTTGAAAGGTTTGAGAGGTTGTTCGATTACCCAGCTTCTCAAACTTCAGAAGCCTCTCAAACTTTCTGAAAAGTAAAGGTCCCGCCACTTGGCGGGACCTTTACTTTTTTTCAACCGTCCATTGTTGAATATCTTTGATTCCCAGGGGGGATGTCGTTTCTACTTGTTTTGTGACCGTGTTGCTGATACAAATGTATTGCAGTATTTACCATCATGCAATAGGAAATCTACTATTTTTAAGGGTTTTTCTGTACAGTATTGAAATTCATTAACTAACGGGCGTAAGAATTTCAGGAGAGGTCTTTTGCGGGTAGTAAATACTGTTCAAGCCGGTCTTAACGTCGTATTTCCTGTAAATCAGGCCTTCACAAAAAAATGGCCTCCCGGAACCACCGGGAGGCCTGATTTTTTTCAACCGTCCATTGCTGAATATTGTGAATCCTTGCGGATATTGTTACTTGTGTGTTAGCGTTTCAACGAAGCGAAGATACTGCAGGAATTACGAGTTTGCAATAGGAAAAGTACTATTAAGGGGCTGCCCGGTTCCGGTGCGTGAGGACACGCACCGGGGGACACGCACCGCGGCGGACACGCATTGGGGCGGACACGCACCGGGGCGGGGCGGGCGGGCGCACACCGTGCCTGCCCAAAGCAAAAAGCCCCGCCAGAAGGCAGGGGCAATTTGTGTCGGTATGAAAATATTTTCCGGAATTACTGTTTGATCACTCTTTCAGATGCGATCACTGTGTTGTCACTCATCAGCTGTACAAGGTAAATGCCTTTTGTAAGGGAAGCGGCTTCGGTGATTGCGATGCTGTTGAGACCGGTGCTTACATTCACTGCTTTTGTTGATATTACGGTGCCGGTGATGCTTACGATACGGATGTTGATCTTCTCACGGGTGGGAGATTGGTAGCTGATGTTCAGCTGGCTGGTGAAAGGATTGGGAGTTGCCTGAACAGATATGCCTGCTTTTGCAGCGATGATCAGTGTCCTTGTTTCAGACAGGGTGGCAGCACCGCTGATTTCAACCGCACGGATACGGTAGTAGATCGTCCTTGCGGAGGCATTTACCAGCCTGTCTTCGAATTTATAAGAAGTCGAGGCGTTCTTGCTGTCAATCGACGCGATGGTTGTAAAGTTTGTTGCATCGTAGCTGCGTTGTACCTGGAACGTAGTGCCCGGGTCCTGCTCTGCGGCCCATGTAAGAACCGGTGTGGCATCAGCAAGGCTGACAAAGAAGTAATCATATTTTACAGGCAATGTGATGTTCTTTGATTCAATAGAGCAGGAAGTTTGCAAGGCAGCGGTGTCAGGCGCTGTTTGGGTAGTGAATTTTGCACTTGCGTATACGTTACCATATTGTATGTCAAAGATCTGTGAGTTCTTTGTTCTTGTCATATCATAGAACTTCAGGAAGTTTCCGCCTGTTCCGTTCTGCCCTACAGTGCCATAGTTCTCCGTATTACCGGTGAAGTACCAGTAACCTGAACCACTCAATGTACCATTGTTAACAAAGTCAACGCTTTTCACCACACCGGTTTCGGTATTGTTGAACGTTCCGCCGCCGCCGTTATTGATCTTTGAGTTACCGTTTACTACCGTGCTCCAGATCAATCCTGAGTTATTGATCGTTGAATAGTTGGTGACGGGACCGTCAACTGCCAGACGGCAGGAATTGGTGAGGGTTGAGCTTCCGGTCAGAGTGAGCCCTTTTGTGCTGAATTTACCGCCATTAAAAAAAGAGGAGCCGTTGATGGTAAGGTCGCCTGTTACTGTCAGCTCGTTGATATTACTGAAAGCAGAATTGCTGTTAACGATCACATTGTTGCTGCTGATGAATTTTCCTCTGTTGATAAAGGTTGTGCCGTTAAATGTCACACCCTGATCAAACCGGAAAGTGCCACCAAAGTTATTCGTCCAGGTCTGGGGGCCTTCATTGGCTGTAGCCCCCTGTGTGAACCACGTTGTACCATAATTATCTACACTAAAACCACCGTTACTTCCAAACCAGAAGTTTATTTTGAAAGTGCCGAGCACCTTAACGGTACCGCGGGCATTATTGATTCCTGTGGGTTGAAAACTTGCGCCCGCAGCTACAGTGATCTTAGCTCCCTGATCAAACTGGCCAATATAGCCAGTATAAAGTCCGGATTGTATATAAAGACTGTCTCCTGCTGCGAGATTATAAGAGGTGCCGGTGCCGTTGTTGACGTAAACGTGCTGGCTTTTAACCAGGGTGTTCGCTGCCAGGGCTATGGTTAGGGCAAAAAGATTCCTGAGCGTAGAATTACACTTCATTTCCAATTTCTTTAGGGATTCGAAAAAATGTTACGGAGTAGAGTTTATTGATTGGTCTTTGCGGCAGGATCTGGATACATGACTTACTTCGTAATTATAGAGCAAAACTAGTGTGGGATTTACGGAGGCGCAAGAGTAAAATTACGATTTGCGGGGAAAGCCCATTTTTATTGACATTAGTCAAAAAATAAGGGTAGACACTTAGTTTTTGATGGTAAACTCTTACTGAAATGGGCTGTTTTGTGGCTTTTTATGGGTAGTAGACACGGTATTTTTACTAAGCCAAATACCCTGTCGGTGGTTCAACATTGAACGCCGGCATTCAGACATTGCCAGGGGGATTTTCGCTGATCCTGACCATTACGGGTATAAAAATGACCCAATAGGGGTAGGCCCTGTCATTCATTGAGAGAGCTAATCATTACCCCAATTTTCAGGCTTGCGTAAGGTTTCCTCCTCTTCGGCGGACAAGGCCTGCAGATTTTAGTCAACGCCCTCGTGCGTGAGACACGCACCGGCGCTAGCGACGAACCCTTCCGTAATTGGAAGGGTTCGTCTATTAAAACTTTCGAATAAAAATCAACTGTCACTCATCGAACACAGTCTTTCTACACTGCATCTTTTCCATGACAATTCTTATACTTCTTCCCGCTTCCGCAAGGACAAAGATCATTACGTCCGATCTTCGGTGCAACTTTGATAGGTTCCTGTTTCACGGCTGTATCCACTCCACCTGGTTCAAAGCGATCGCGCTCATTAGCTGCATAATCCTGACCTGCTGCATCTATTTCTTCCTTATTCGCCTTCATTTTACTGTAATCGGTCTTTTCAACACGTCCTTCTTTCAGTGGTGCTTCCTGCTGTTGTACAGGAATGTTGGCATGCGTGAGGAATGAAACGATGTCTTTATTCACTTCGCCGGTCATATTCTCAAATTGCTTGAAGGCTTCCACCTTGTATATTACCAGCGGATCTTTCTGTTCGAGGTAAACAGTCTGCACACTTTGTTTCAGATCATCCATTGCGCGCAGGTGTTCTTTCCAGGCGTCATCGATCACCGCAAGTGTTATCGTTTTCTCGAGTGAAGAGGTGAGTTCTGCGCCTTCGGTAGTCAATGTTTTATCCAGTGAAGCCAATACCTGAAGGCCTTTGCGTCCATCCGTAAAAGGAACCACTACATTCTCGATATGAGAACCCTGTGTTGCTCGGATGTTTTTGAATACAGGGACAGCCTGTGTCTGTGTTGTGGCCTTATGGGTGTTATAACTTCCGGTAGCTTCAGCATACAGTTTATCTGCAATAGCAGCGAGATCTCCTTTCTTAAACTCTTCCTCGGCGATAGAGGTATTCAATCCGAAATTCATAATGCATGCCATCTGGAATCCTTCATAGTCTTCCTGCTCGCGGAAACCTGTGATCAGGTCTTCAGAGAGATAAGAGAATGCGAAATCGATATCCAGTGCAAGGCGGTCGCCAAACAAGGCATGCTGGCGTCTCTTATAGATCACATTCCGTTGTTTGTTCATCACGTCATCATACTCCAGCAAGCGTTTACGGATACCGAAGTTGTTTTCTTCTACCTTTTTCTGTGCACGCTGAATACTGTTGCTGATCATGCTGTGCTGGATCACGTCGCCTTCTTTATAACCGAGTTTATCCATCATGGAGGCAATACGTTCGCTGCCGAACATACGCATCAGATCATCTTCCAGTGATACGTAAAATTGTGAGCTGCCGGGATCACCCTGACGGCCTGCGCGACCACGAAGCTGACGGTCGACACGGCGGCTTTCATGGCGCTCTGTGCCAATGATCGCAAGCCCACCGGCTTCTTTAACGCCTGGTCCGAGCTTGATATCCGTACCACGGCCCGCCATGTTGGTAGCGATCGTAACAGCGCCGGCAAAACCTGCTTCTGCTACTACCTGCGCTTCCTTAGAGTGTTGTTTTGCGTTCAATACATTGTGCGGGATCTTCTTTTGCTGCAGCATACGGCTCAGCAATTCACTGATCTCAACGGAAGTGGTACCAACAAGAATAGGTCTGCCCAGTTCCCGCTGTTTTTCTACTTCGTCGATCACCGCTTTATATTTCTCACGTTTTGTTTTGTAAACAAGATCCTGCCTGTCGTCGCGTACCATTTTCAGATTGGTCGGAACATTCACCACATCCAGTTTGTAGATGCTCCAGAGCTCGGCTGCTTCTGTTTCCGCAGTACCGGTCATGCCACAAAGCTTATGATACATACGGAAGTAATTCTGCAGGGTGATCGTAGCATAAGTTTGTGTAGCTGCTTCGATCTTTACGTTCTCTTTTGCTTCCAGCGCCTGGTGCAGGCCATCGCTGTAGCGGCGGCCTTCCATGATACGGCCGGTCTGCTCATCCACGATCTTGATCGCGCCATCCATGATCACGTATTCAACGTCTTTTTCAAACAATGAATAAGCTTTCAGCAATTGCTGAACGGTATGGATCCGGTCTGCTTTCTGCGAGTAGTCATTCAGCACAGTTTCCTTCTGCTGCAGTTTTTCATCAGCGGTGCCTGGTCCTTTTTCGATCTCAGAAAGTTTTACGCCGATATCCGGCAGTACGAAGAATTCAGGGTCTTCTCCGCTGCGTGTGATCACGTTCAAACCTTTTTCTGTAAGATCAACGGAGTTTTGTTTTTCGTCAATATGAAAGAGCAGGTCCGCATCTACGATATGCATATTGCGTTGCTGGTCCTGCAGATAATAATTCTCTGCTTTCTGCATTTTTACTTTGATACCGGGTTCGCTGAGGTATTTGATCAGCGGGCCATATTTGGGCAGGCCACGGAATGCGCGGAATAATTGCAGGCCGCCTGTTTTAGGATCGTCTTCCCCTTTTTCGATCAGTTTCTTTGCTTCGTTCAGCGCGGTTCTTACGATGCGTTCCTGCTCTGCAAATAACTGCTGGATCCTTGGTTTATGTATGTGATACTGCTGATCTTCTCCACGCGCCACGGGGCCTGAGATGATCAATGGCGTTCTTGCATCATCGATAAGTACGGAGTCAACCTCATCAACCATGGCAAAGTGGTGTTTGCGTTGTACCATTTCTTCCGGAGAATGCACCATGTTGTCACGGAGATAATCAAAGCCGAATTCGTTATTGGTTCCGTAAGTGATATCTGCGAGATAAGCTTTTCTTCTTTCGGTACTGTTTGGCTGATGTTTATCGATACAATCCACTGTCAATCCCAGCCATTCGAAAATGGTACCGTTCCATTCCTGGTCACGACGGGCGAGATAATCGTTCACCGTTACGATATGCACACCTTCTCCGGCCAATGCGTTCAGATAGGCGGGAAGCGTAGATACCAGGGTTTTACCTTCACCGGTTGCCATTTCTGCAATCTTACCTGAGTGAAGCACAGCGCCACCGATCAACTGAACATCATAGTGTACCATGTTCCAGGTCACTTGTCCGCCCGCAGCCGTCCAGGTATTTTTGAAAACAGAATTATCGCCTTCGATGGTTATATAATCTTTTCTTACGCTGAAATCTTTGTCGAGATCTGTCGCTTTTGCTATAACAGATGTATTATCCTTAAAGCGGCGGGCCGTTTCTTTTACGGTGGCAAATGCTTCAGGTAAAAGCTCCTGCAGGATCTCCTCGATCTTTTTGTCGCGATCTTTTTTCAGCTTATCTACTTCCTGGTAGATGGCTTCTTTGCCGGCGAGATCGCTGAAGGGCAATGCTTCAGCTTCTTTATTTTTTGCAGCAATTGAATCGTCCGTTTCCCTGAGATGGTCTTTGATGCGCTGGCGGAACTCCTGCGTTTTGTGGCGGAGTTCGTCATTGCTCAGAGACGCATAGGAGGCAAAAAACTGGTTGGCTTTTTCAACAAGGGGGGCGATCTTTTTTACATCCTTGTCCGATTTGTTGCCGCCAAAAAGTTTGGAAAGAATACCAAGCATGATTATCTGTTATAGAGTATTGTATGAAAACTTGTTATTAAAGCATTTAGCTTGTCAAAAAAGATGCTAACCGGGCCAACAGGCCAATTTGGCAGATGTTGGAGACGGGGAGGGCAAAGATAAGGATGTTCGATGATCGGGGAACGCGGGTCGGGGCTGACGCTGTTTGTCGTTGTCCGATGGCCGGAAATGCAGATTAAAAGAAGTTCTTTCAATTTTCAAACGCCATTCGGCCATCGGATATCAACAAACGCCTTCGGGGCATCCCTCCCCCGAAATACCTACCTTGTGCCTTTAAATAATACCCATGCGATCCCGTTTTCGTTTTCTGTGTTTTATGCTGGCCCTGGTGATGGGGCTGATGCTGGTTGGGTGTAATGCAGGGACGCCTCAATGGGAGAAGAACGGGCTTGAGATAGATGGATTATTTGTTGATTGTCAGGCGATTGGATATGAAGAGCGGGGAGACGTCACTGTGAGGGTGCAATTCAGGCCCGGTGGGCCGGATGGAGATCCGGTTATGCTGGAAGAACCCGCAGAGATCTATTTTGACGGGCAGCTGATGGATACCGGCAGTACAAGAATGACCGGTGGATATTACGAGTCGGTCTTTGCGGCAGGCGAGAAGGATCAGCAGCATGAGCTCCATTATAAGAGCGCTGAAGGGCAATCATTCAGAGACACGTTTTATTTCCCTTTTTTCAGCCTTTCGAAAGAGTTGCCGGAAAGTGTGAGCCGCGAAAATGAGCTGGAGATCCGTTTTTCCGGATTCGAAAAGCAGGATGTGGTGCATGCCATGCTCAGCGATACCTCATTCTTCGGAAGAGGGATTGACCGGGTAGATACAATTGAAAATGGCCTGCTGAAATATAGCCCTGAAGATCTCAAAGTATTGAAAAACGGCCCTATACATATAGAATTTTATAAGGAGGATGAATGGTGGCTGCGCGGACAGGCGGCAGCGAGAGGGAGGATGTATCTTTCGTATAATATTAGCAGGGAATTTGAGTTGAGGGAGTAGTGGGGCGTGGGAGGGGTTTGATAGGTTTCAGAGGTTGCAGCCGCGGATGGCAAACGTGAAATTTCAGGGAAGAAAAACATCGGTTTGTCAGGCCGGAGACAAACCTATAGAGCTGATTTACCAACTTATCAAATTTCTGAAACCTGTGAAACCTTTTTCCCCTCTCACATGGAAAATTCCAGCCGGGAACATACCTTTGCGGCCATAAGAATGCAACGCTTTGCGTTTTAGTATTATAAACTGTTAAAGATCAACATACAACATGCCCGGTCAGTTAAAAGAAGTACGTAACAGAATTTCGTCAGTACAAAGTACACAACAGATCACAAAGGCCATGAAAATGGTGAGTGCAGCAAAGTTGCGCCGGGCACAGGATGCGATCCTGCAAATGCGTCCATATGCGAAAAAACTGCAGGAGATGCTGAGCAATATTGTCAGCAACAGTGATGGCGAAGTTGGTTCGTCACTGGCGCAGGAGCGTCCCATTGAAAATGTATTGCTGATCGTGTTGACCAGTGATCGTGGTCTGGCTGGCGCGTTCAATACGAACCTGATCAAGCTGACTAAACAAACTATTGCAGAAAAATATGCTGCGCAGCAAAAAGCCGATAGAGTAACCATCTGGAACGTTGGTAAGAAAGGTTACGAGCACTTCTCCAAACTCGGTTATAAGGCTGATGCCACTTTTAAAGACACATTCCTTCATTTGTCATTTGAAACTGTGCAGAAGATCGCAGTGGCGGCAACAAAGGCTTTTGAAGACAAACAATTTGATGTAGTAGAGATAGTATACAGCCAGTTTAAAAACGCTGCTACTCAACGTTTCGAAGTGGAGCGCTTCCTGCCAATTCCGAAGGTGGAAAAGAAGGAAGGCGCCAAAAAAGCAGACTTTATCTTCGATCCTTCACAGGAAGAGCTGCTGGCGGAACTGATGCCGAAGATCCTCAATACCCAATTATTTAAAGCAGTGCTGGATTCCTTTGCTTCTGAACATGGGGCACGTATGACCGCGATGGACAAGGCAAGTGAGAATGCAAATGAAATGCTCCGCAATCTTAAGATCTCTTATAACCGTGCAAGACAGGCGGCGATCACTACCGAGCTGACGGAGATCGTGAGCGGTGCAGCGGCATTGCAGGGGTAGGGAAAAGTAAAAATAAAAATAAGAGCCCGATAATGGTAGAAGCTGCCATTATCGGGCTCTTTATTTTAGTTGATAAATTAAAGCACAATGCGCTACATCAATTCCTTTTTCGGTCTGTTTTTTACTTTTGATTTTTAAATTTATACACATAACCGGCAGTTCGGCCTCAAATATGTGTATAATCTCATTTCCCTATTCTATTATCGGTCTGTAATTTGCCCGACACTACAATAGGTTTTCAATATGGAAATTACTAATCTGATACCGCACATTGAAGCGTTGATTTTTGCGAGTGATAAGGCGCTGACCTCTCTCGAAGTGACTGAGCTGGTGAATAATGCGTTTGGTTTTATGGAAGATAAGATCACACTGGACCAGGTAGAGGCAGCCATTGACGGGATCAGGGAAAAATATGATTCTGAATTTTACCCATTCGAAATAAGACAGAGCGGCGGCGGCTGGCAGTTCCTTACCAAGAGGGATTATCATAAAACCATTGCCCAGCTGAACGGTGATAAATTCCTGAAGCGTCTTTCTGCCGCTTCACTGGAAACACTGGCGATCGTCGCCTACAAGCAGCCCGTTACAAAAGGAGAGATTGAAGCGATTCGTGGCGTAAGCTCGGATTATGCGGTACAAAAACTGCTTGAAAAGGAACTGATCGTGATCAGCGGCCGTAACGAAAGCCTGCCCGGTCACCCGCTGGTATATGCCACGTCCAAAAACTTCATGGACTATTTTGGTATCAATACTGCCGATGATCTGCCAAAGATCAAAGAAGTACTGGCAGAGCAACTGGTGGAACCAACGGTGATCAAAGACACGATCGCTGAAGAAGGTGAAGCCGGTGACATTGGTGAAACCGGACAAGCCGAAGGCAGCACAGCCGAAACTGAAGACGGAATGATGATGTCTGTAGCAGAGAACGGCGAATTGATTGAAAACGGCGATGAGCCGGCTGAAGAGAATTAAGAGGTGGGTGACATCCTCCCGGGAACACTTATGCCAGGCCAATTAGTATTAGCGATCTGTCTTACGGCATGTAAGACCTGTCCTCCCCGGTGTCTGACTTCCAGACTATAGCAACTCCAAACTACGCAGCCCCCGGGAGAAATGCGGGATCAGCAATCTTTAAGAATTGGTCCGGCATAGAGTTGACTGGGGCGATGGTGAATTCACACCCGTCTCCCTAAATCTGCTATCTTCGCAGGTTATGTCTGAAGTATTATCCCCCCGGCAATTGATCGAAGCAGCCAACCAGTTTGGAACACCGCTTTACGTGTACCACGCAGAGAGAATCAAAGAGCAGTATGGAAAGCTTACCAGCGCATTCAGCGGAAGTAAAGTGAAATTTTTTTATGCGTGTAAGGCACTCACGAATGTGAATGTGCTGAAGTATATTTTGTCACTCGGCGCCAATATTGACTGCAGTTCTATCAATGAAGTAAAGCTTGCGTTGCATGCGGGATTTCCTGCACAACGCGTGTTGTATACTTCCAATGGGATCGGTTTTGCTGAAATTGCTGAAGCAAAAGAGCTGGGTGTAAATATCAATATCGATAGTCTTTCTAACCTGGAGAAATTCGGGAAAGCATATGGCCATACTTATCCTGTTGGTATCAGGTTGCGTCCCAACATCATGGCGGGTGGAAATATCAAGATCTCTACCGGGCATGATAAGAGCAAGTTCGGCGTGCCCGTGGAGCAGCTGGATAAGATCCTCGAAATAGTAAAACAATACAACATCTCTATCACCGACCTGCATATTCATACGGGAAGCGATCTGAAGGATGCCGATGTATTTGTGAAAGGGATAGAGGTATTGTTTGATATCATCCCACATTTCCCTGAATTGAAATCAGTGGATCTCGGCGGCGGTTTTAAAGTTCCCTATAAAGATGGCGATGAAGAGATCGATATCAATGTGCTTGCACAAAAAGTAAAAGAGGCATTCGACGCGCATCCGCAGGCAAAGAACCTGGAGATCTGGTTCGAGCCCGGCAAGTTCATGGTAAGTGCGTGTGGTTACCTGATCACACAGGTAAATGTGATAAAGGAAACAAAGGCAACCACGTTCGCTTCTGTTAACAGTGGTTTCAATCACCTGATCCGCCCGATGTTCTATGATGCCTATCACCGCATAGAAAATATCAGCAACCCCGGCGGTGAAGAAAAGAATTATTCGATCGTAGGTAATATATGTGAGACGGATACTTTCGCTTGGGAAAGGCCGGTCAATGAAATACGTGAGGGTGACCATCTTGTATTCTACAACGCAGGCGCTTACGGTTTTGAAATGTCATCCAACTTCAACTCACGTTTCAAACCGGCAGAAGTACTGATCAAAGACGGTGAGATGAAACTGATCAGGAAAAGAGATGGAATGGATGATCTTTTGCGGAACGTGGTCGAGTGAAGTTTCATAGGTTTGAGAAGTTAGGAAATCCGCTCGCTATATGGTCTGTCCCGGGCCCCGGACAAACCATATAACGAGCGGATTTCCCATCTTCTCAAACCTCTCAAACCTTTGAAACCTCCGCCTGCCCCCACCTCCCGTTAACATTTTCATCATCCTCCATTAACACTCCGTTAACCACGCGGTAATACTTTCGCCGCAAAATAACGCAAACTTATGAGAAGACTTATGTCCTTATGCGGCATGCTGCTGGTGTTTGTTGCCACGGCTGTTGCACAGAAGGGAGCATTTAAGCTGAAAGTAAAAGACGAAGATAACCTGAATCTTCCCGGAGCATCTGTGGCACTGTCGCCAGGTAAATTTGCGGGTGTCACCAATCAGTATGGTGAGCTTATCCTGTCAAATGTTCCAGCGGGCATTTACACGCTTACTATTTCTTATATCGGTTATGGTTCTACTGAAAAAAAGATCACCGTGGGTGAGAGCGGGCTTGAATTGAGCGAAACGCTGTCCAGCAAAGCTGTCACAGGCAGTGAGGTGGTGGTCATGGGTGACCGCCTGAAGGGTCAGGCGCGCGCATTGAACCAGCAAAAGAACAGCGACCGTATTACAAATATCATCAGCGCTGACCAGATGGGACGTTTTCCTGATGGTAATATCGGCGATGCGATCAAACGTGTTCCGGGTATCACCATGCAGAATGATCAGGGGGAAGCACGCAATATCGTTGTTCGCGGTATGGGACCTGAATTTAACTCGGTTACGATGAACGGCGAACGGATCCCCTCTGCGGAAGGTGATAACCGGCGCATTCAGATGGACCTGATACCGACAGATATGATCCAGACTGTTGAAGTAAATAAAACGTTGACGGCTGATATGGACGCAGATGCGATCGGCGGTTCGGTGAATCTTGTCACTCGTACTGCGCCAAATGGCCTGCGCGTTTCCGGCACGGTTGCAGGTGGTTTTAATCCCATCCGTGACGGATTTATCGGTACTGCAAACTTTATCGTTGGTAACCGCGTGATCAATAAGAAACTTGGTTTCGTGGTAAGCGGATCTTTTAACCGTAATCAGTTTGGTTCTGATAACCTGGAAGCTGTCTGGCTGAAAGATGCAAACGGCAAACCGTTCATTGGTGATCATGATGTTCGTGTGTACGATGAATTGCGCATCCGCCGAAGCCTCACTGCTTCACTTGATTTTTCTATCAATAAACTTAACACGATCTATCTGACCGGTGCTTACAACTGGAGAGATGATAAAGAAAACCGTTTCCGTCTCCGTCACCGCTACCGTGGTGATGAAGATGACTATGCAACTGATCTGATCTATGACGGTGCAGGGAATATCACCGGATATAGTAATGGCGAAGTATTACGCCAGACAAAAGGTGGATTGGATAATGGACGCAATGAAGCGCGCCGCCTCGAAGATCAGCGCGTACGTTCACTTGCATTAAGAGGCGAACATCAATGGGGAAAACTGAAAACCAACTGGAGTGTACAGATCGCGAAAGCTTCTGAAAAAAGACCGAATGAACGCTACATCTCCATGGGAAGAAGAAGCATTACAGTGAATCAGGATATTTCTGATGCGGAATATCCATTGCTTACAGACAACACAGCACTGGCTTCCTATACAAGACTGAATGAGCTGACCGAACAATTCCAGGATCAGTTTGAACGCGATATCAACGCAAAACTTGATTTTAGTGTTCCTGCCTCTATCATAAGATCTCAGAAAGGAAATCTTGTATTCGGTGCAAGGCTCCGTACCAAGAAAAAAGAAAGAAACAATACGTTCTTTGAATACGATCCGGCAACTTCGTTCGGCAATATCAGCCTGCTGCCGCTGGAAGAGCACTCTTACAGCAGCTACTTCCCAAGAACGATCGCAACCGGCTCGTTTATAACACCTGATTATCTTGGCCGTCTTGATTTCAAAAACGCTTCATTGTTTGACGAATCAGACGCTCCTGCTGAATACCTCGCGGGTAACTACAGCGCACGCGAGCGCATCGTTGCAGGTTATGTTGAATTGCGCCAGCATTTTACTGATAAATTCTCGGCAAACATTGGTTTGAGAGTTGAACGTACACATATTGATTACACTGGTAACATCGTGGAAGATGAAGAAGATCTGAAAGGGACAACGAACCTGAAGAATGACTTCACCGACGTATTGCCTGATGTTAATCTCCGTTATCAGGTAAGTAAAGACTTTGTGATCAAAGGTGCATGGACAACTTCACTGGCCCGCCCCCGCTACTATGATCTTGTTCCTTACTTCAACATAGTTCCCGGCGACCAGGAAATGAGCGCGGGTAACCCAAAACTGGAACCTGTCCGTTCAACCAACTTTGATCTTATGGCGGAAAATTATTTCAAATCAGTTGGTATCATTTCCGGTGGTGTGTTCTATAAAAAGATCAACCGCTTTTTCTATACTTATATTGATAATAATTATACTTCAACGAAGTTTGCAAACGATTTTCCTGATGTGGTTAACCCGATCGCTACTGGTGATAACTGGGATTTCACACAACGCAGAAATGGTGACGGCGCAACCGTTTGGGGATTGGAAGCTGCAATCCAGCGCCAGTTTGATTTCCTTCCCGGTTTCTGGAAAGGTTTTGGCATCTACCTGAACTATACCTACACCCATTCAAAGGCTGAAGGTATTTATGATGGTTCAGGCACCCTGATCCGCAGCAATGTGAAACTGCCGGGTGCCGCGCCGCATATGTTCAACGCCTCCCTGTCTTACGAAAATAAGAAAGTGGTGGTTCGCCTGTCAGGCAACTACACTTCATCTTATGTGGACGATGGTGACGATGCCGGTTATAACGAGGATGCTTATTTCGACCGTTATTACAGCAAACAATTCTTCCTGGATGCAAATGCATCTTATGCATTCACTCCGAAGTTTCGTTTGTTTGCAGAAGCAAATAACCTGACCAACCAGCCATTGCGCTATTATCAGGGTATTGCTGAAAGAACAGCGCAGTTGGAATATTATGGTCCGCGTTTTAACATGGGGATCAAATTTGATCTGAGTAAATAAATTTAATTTTGAAAGTCAGGCAACGCTCAGTTGCCTGACTTTTTTTATTTGTATAAAATGAGACATTCACTACAAGGGAACCTTGCCGCCGCCGTTATTATCTTATCTGCTTTTATCTCCTGTAAGGAGCAAAGCAAGCCGGGCGTAGCGATTACCAACCCAACAGATTCGGCTGCTGTAAAACCAATTGTCATTACAGAAAAAGTATTTGATGACAGTGATGATCCCGCTATCTGGATCAATCCTTCGAACCCAGACAGCAGCCTGATCATCGGAACAGATAAGAGCCATGAGAATGGCGGGCTCTATGCGTTTTACTTAAATGGAAAGATCGATCGCCGCCGTACCGTTACAGGATTGCACCGGATGAATAATGTTGATATTGCTTATCAGCTACCACTTGGGGATACAATGATTGATATTGCTGTTGCAACTGAGCGCGACATGAATACGATCCGCGTATTCAGCCTGCCTGATATGAAACCGCTTGATGGCGGTGGCATCGAAGTATTTAAAAATGATTCTGCCCGCGCACCAATGGGTATTGCGTTATACACGCGTCCTTCAGATAAAGCGATCTTTGCGATCGTTGGCCGCAAAAGCGGACCTGCCGAAGGTTATCTGGAGCAATACCTGCTAAAAGATAACGGAAAGGGAATGGTGACCGGAGAGATGGTCCGCCGTTTTGGAAAATATTCAGGAAAGAAAGAGATCGAGTCGATTGCGGTAGATAATGAACTGGGATATGTTTATTACTCTGACGAGCAGCTTGGCATCCGGAAATATTATGCCGATCCGCAAAAAGGAAATGATGAGCTCGCATTATTTGGCCTGGGACAATTCAGGGAAGACAATGAAGGCATTTCGATCTATAAATTCCCTGACGGCACTGGCTACATTCTCGTTTCCGATCAGTCGGCCGGCAGATTCAATGTATATCCCCGTGAGGGAGATAAGGGCAATCCAAATACACATGCACTGATCGTATCAATCCCTGTCTCTACATTGCAAAGCGATGGAAGCGATGTTACCTCCACAAGTCTTCCCGGTTTCCCTGGTGGTTTGTTTGCGGCAATGTCAGAAGGCGGCGTATTCCAGTTTTATTCATGGAAGTCACTCGCGGAGAAAGGTGGGTTGAGAGTGAAAGAATAGGTTTCGGAGGTTTGAGGAGTTCAATATAAAGTTTGCACAGCAGGGTTGGTTAGCTGTCTGCCCCCGGAAAACTTTCAAACTTCCCAAACCTTCAGATCCGATCCGTCGATGCTTACATTGCCGGATATCTCTTCACTGTTACAGTAATATTCGTTTTCCCGTTGATGGGCATTGAGGGCATTCCGCTTCCGGTCAATTCTGCGGCGCCATTCGATTCTATAACGCTGTTCTTTTGTTTGATCAGGCCTGATGCTTTGTCGGCGATCAGTTGGCCGGTAATATTGCTTTTCATCGTTGTGCTCAATTCCCGTCCCATCATTTCCGAAGTAGTTGTGGAAGATGCGATCGTTTTGAAATCAACAACGATCGTTGTATCGGTCACCGAAGAAAGTGTGTACGTCGTAATTCCTGATTCTGTTTCTGTCTTGAACGTTTCCTGCCAGCTTTCTCCAACGGCTGCGCCCTGTTCGGGTAAGACTCCGAAGAGGCTGGCTGTATTTTTTTGCGGCGGGTATATAACGTGTATCAGATCCTTCATCATACTGGCGATGAGTGCAAATCTTGAGTCAGGTTCCTGCAGGGCGATCTTTTCAGGTCTTACCAGTTTGGTATTGCCGCTGCGATCAATGATCATATCATATTCTTTAGAAAGAATGTCTTTTATCGGCTTTCCAAACTGGCCGTCCATATCTTTTTTATTATCCGAATCGAATGATCTTTTCTGGCCCATTCCGTCAAAATCAAATTGCATGCGCTGCGCTTTGTGATGAAGCGTTGCATTATCATCGGTGCTGTTGGATACTTTGTAAAAATGATCAGCAATACCATCAACATGGAAATCGATCGGCTGACCCATTGCCTGCTGGGCAACCACCTGCTTTACACTTACACTAACGGCAATGGAGTCTCCCTGCTGCAAACTGACCGGAGCTGTGATCTTCTGCGCGGAAGCGGATAAGGCAAGGATCATTACAAAGGAAAAGGCTGAAATGGCTTTCTGCATAAAACGAATTTAATGGCGCTGATTCCGCAAGTTTAACGGAGTCCGTCAGACGAATCAGCTTAGTGACCTGAGATGTTTTCTTTAGCGAATCACACAAATTTAATACACCATCCCGAATACCTCAATTAAAGCTCTCTAATAAAATAGTCCTTCCTTTCAGACCATCTTTTCCCCCAAAAATCCCTTTTTCTCTTTCTCTCTTTTTTCTCTTAGCTTAGCGAATGCACTAAAACTTACACTTATGCCTATCCGAATGACTGATGATCCGAAGGATCCAAATCAAAATGACTACAACGATGACAGGAGCGGTGGTGGCGGCCGTTCAAATTTTCCGGGTGGTGGTGGTGGATTAGGTGCGTTGCTGCCCTTATTACTCGGATTGTTTAAAGGAAAGGGCATTATTCTTCTGCTTGTAATTGCCGGTGCGGCCTATTTTTTTATGGGGCGAGGCGGCGGTGGTTGCAATATTGCCCAGGTAGCACAGAATCTCTTTTCGCAAAGCGGCTATAGTTTTAATCCCAATGAATTTCAGAAAGCTTCCATTTATGAAGGCCAGGAAGATGATGCCGGAAAGAATCCTTTACCTGAATCTGTTTCCTTATTAAAGTTTGCTCCGGGACGTGGTGACCAGGGACAGCAGGGTAGCTGCGTGGCCTGGAGCAGCGCCTACGGTGCCAGAACGGTACTGGAAGCCGCTTCTACAGGTGTGGATCCTAACCAGATAAAATTCAGCCCCTCTTTCATGTACAACCAGATAGGCCTGGATGATTGCCAGGGCTCCTATATCCAGCGTGCAATGGAACAGATGACGCAGCAGGGTGCCCTTCCCCTCAGCGATTTTCCTTACACGGATCAGAATTGTACCAATGAACCGACCAATAGCCAGAAACAGGCTGCCAGTCAGTATAAGATTCACGGATTTACCAGGTTAACAAATGGCGACAAGCTGAGTTCAATCAATGTACGCGCAGTAAAGGAACACCTTGCTAAAGATGCGCCGGTGGTGATCGGGATGATGGTCGGCCAGAGTTTTATGCAGGATATGATGGGCAGGGAACTGTGGCAGCCGCAGGGAATGGATGCATCACAGGTGGGAATGGGCGGTCATGCCATGTGTGTGATCGGCTATGATGACCGCAAGTTTGGTGGCGCATTTCAGATCATGAACAGCTGGGGGCCAAACTGGGGTAAAGATGGCGTTGGCTGGGTACGTTATGGCGATTTCAAACAATACGTGAAAGAAGCATACGGTGTTGATCCGCTGCCTAAACGCGGCGTTGCGGCAAACGTTCCGCTGGAATGCACGATCGGCCTGGTAAATAATGCAGATGGCCACAATGTGCAGCTCAGGTCAGTTGGCACGAATGGATTTCAAACGGTCACACCGATCCGCCCGGGCACACGATTCAAAATGGCCGTGCGGAATGAAACGGAGTGTTATATCTACATCTTCGCACAAATGGAAGATGGATCAAGCAGTGTATTGTTCCCTTACCTGAAGCCCGGCGAAACTGTTTCAAAGCATTCTCCTTATTGTGGGATCACGGGTTACCGTCTCTTCCCGAAAGATCAATCGATGGAAGCGGATTCGATTGGCACAAGAGATTACATTGCCATCGTTGCAAGCAAAGACGCCTTGAACTATAATGAGCTCAACAGCGCTATCAGCAGAAGCAGTGCGCCAACTTATCAGGGAAAAGTGAACCAGGCTCTGCAGAATATTTTGATCAGATCTGCGTCATACAGCAATACCAACGATGGTCAGATCTATTTTAAAGTGAATGCAAACGACAATAAAGCTGTTGCGACCATCGTAGCATTTGATAAACAGAAATAAAAGAGCAAGCATGATGAAGAGAGGAATTTTAGCACTAACACTTTTTATCTGTGCATCTGTAGCGCAGGCACAGGATCTTTCAAAGTTCAATCTGTATAAGCCAACAGAAGACGCAAAGAAAGGAATTGCCAAAGCAGTTAAGGATGCAAAGGCGTCGGGCAAGCAGGTATTTGTTCAGATAGGAGGTAACTGGTGTATCTGGTGCATGCGGTTCAATGATTTTGTGACTTCCGATAAATCCATCGATTCTTTGGTGAACGCGAATTATGTAGTGTATCACCTTAATTACAGTAAAGAAAATACCAACAGCAAAATACTCGCTAAGTACGGGTATCCGCAGCGTTTCGATTTTCCGGTATTTCTTGTTCTGGATGCCAATGGAAAACTGTTGCATACGCAGAACTCATCTTATCTTGAAAGTGGCAAAGGCTATGACCAGGATAAGGTGAAAGAATTTTTCGCAAATTGGACGCGTAAAGCGCTTGATCCCGCAGAATACAAAGAAGATTAACATGAATGAAAATACCTCTTCCTTTATACGGCTGCTTACAAGCCCATTGAAATTCCGGCTGTTTTTATTTGCAAAACTGCCCAGCGCCTTCTTTGCGGGAGTTCGTGTAAAATATATGGATGAAAGGCGTTGTGAAGCAACTGTTCCTTTTAAATGGTTTTCACAGAATCCTTTTCGCTCTACTTACTTTGCCTGTCTCGCAATGGCGGGAGAGTTATCAACGGGTGCGCTGGGCATGGCACACGTCTATAAGCGCAAGCCATCTGTTTCCATGCTCGTGCTAAAAGTAGAAGCCAACTATTTCAAAAAGGCGGTCGGCCGTACAGGTTTTGTTTGTGAAGATGGCGACAAATTTAAAAATGCAATTGAAGATGCCATCGGAACAGGCGAAGCGAGAACTGTGGAAGCAAGAACTGTTGGGAAAAATAAAGATGGTGAAGTTGTTTGCGAAATGTTGGTGACCTGGTCGTTTAAAGCAAAGAGCAAAACGATCTGAAGCCGGGTTGAGAGATGACCGATTTAAACCCGGCTCCTTGAAATGATCCTCCTAATAGAGTGCTAAACTGATCAATAGGAGGCTGGGCCTTCCGCTAAACGAGCAGAGGTTTGAAAAGGGTTGAGAGCTTTTTCAAATCGGGCTTTTCCTGAAATTTTATGTCTGTCATCTGCGGCAGCAACCTTTGAAACCTTCCCTAAAAAAGAGGCCCCCACGAAAACATCGTGGAGGCCCGGATCAAACCGTCCCGGTCTAAATTAGTTTTTCGCTACATCAAACTTGCGGAAGATCGCCTTCACGCTGCTTCTGATCTCTTTGGTGGTCATCTTGCGACTGTCCACCTCCGCTGTAGACCAACCCTGCCATACAGTTTTGTCTGTTCCGGCATCGATCATTGATATAGTCACCGTACCTTCTCTTACCGGCACATCGTAGTTATCATAGCCCATGAACTGGGATGGATACCATACGTTGATGAACCTGCGTGAATAAGGATTATAAAATGTACGGGTAAATGGTCTTGAATACACCGGATCGGTCTGGTTCTTTACTGATCTTTCAACCAGCACGTCATAACTCAGCAATACATCCGGGTCTTTTTTAGTTTCTTTCCATCCAGCAGATTTTTCCAGTTCCTCGTTCACAGCCTGTCTGACTTTTTGTTCTGCAAGACTATTTGCACTATTGCTCTTCCCTTTTTCGTCTTTCTCCACCCAGGCAAACGTCTTGAAACGGCTGAAATCTGTTGTATCGTCTTTTTCAATATGCGCTGATGGGCCACAACTTGCAAGCAAGAAAACGATACCCAAACTTACGCTCCACAGCGACCAACTCTTCTTCATACAATCTCCTTTCCTTTTAAAGTGGTTGAGAAATATCCTGTATATAAACGTAAAAAATGATGCCGCGTTTACTAAAGACTTGTGAAAGTTGGCAGAGATATAATAGCTTATCTGTTAATCAAAAAGCCGGCGCAAGGCCGGCTTTAACAATTTGATTGTTTTTCTTAACAATTGCAGGAAACTGATTATCAGCTTAATCCTATTTCGTAATGTTTTTCAGGAATCTGCACGTCGAGGAAATCCTTCCTCACCAGCCGTTTTTTGAACTCCTGCTGCACGTCATACTCCCCATGAACGAGGAATAATGTCTTTACCTGTCGTGGATCCTGGCTTCCTAACCACTGACTCAGATCTTCGTAATCACCATGCGCACTCATCGATCTGATCGATCCGATCTCCGCATTTACCTGGTGTTGTACTCCAAAGATGCTGACTTCTTTTGTGCCAGCCATCAAACGTCCACCCAGCGAAGTTGGTTCGCAGTAACCAGTGAACACAATACTGTTGCGGCTGTTTTCAATTGTATTGCTGATATGGTGTTTCACTCTTCCCGCATCAGCCATACCGCTTGCGGAGATGATCACCATTGGTTCATTGCGATAGTTGAGCAGTTTTGATTGTTCCGCAGATTTGATATACTTTAATCCTTTGAACATGAACGGATCATCATCCGATTCAAGGATTTTCTGAATATTGCGGTTAAAATACTGCGGATAGCTCTTTACCACTTCAGTTGCCTCGATGCTCAACGGGCTATCAACAAAGTAATCGTATGGCGGTAATTGACCTTCCAGTTCCAGCTGATTCAACGCAAACAGAATTTCCTGCGTGCGTCCCACACTGAATGCGGGGAGAACAAGCTTACCCTTCTTTTCACCGCAGGTGTATTTGATCCATTTCAACAACAGATCAGGCGTACTGTCCCCGGCATCATGTAAGCTATTACCATAGGTTGATTCCAGTAAAATATAATCTGCCTGTGGAAATGCTTCCGGCGACTTGAGGATCACATCACGATAACGGCCCACGTCGCCACTAAAACTTAACCGGGTCAGCTTTCCGTTTTCGGTTACCCGGAGATGTACGCAGGCGCTGCCGATAATATGACCGGCATCGGTAAACATCGCTTCCACACCATCTGTTACCGGAAACCAGTTCCCGTATTCGATTTTTACAAAATGATCCATCGCACGTTTGGCATCTTCAACTGTATAGAGCGGTTGCAGATATGAAAGTCCCTGTGCGGCGCGGCGTTTATTGGAATATTTAACGTCATCTTCCTGTATCTCGCCCGAATCTTCAAGCAGGATTGCAGCAAGCGTATGCGTTGCCGGCGTACAGAAGATCTTTCCGTCGAAACCATCTTTTACGAGTTTGGGAATAAGGCCAGAGTGATCGATATGCGCATGTGAAAGGATCATCACATCTACTTCACGCGGATCAAAACCAAAATCGCGGTTGAATGCGTCGGTATCTTTTCCCAGCCCCTGGAACATTCCGCAATCGAGCAATACCCGCTTGCCATTCTTCAGGGTGATCAGGTGTTTGGAACCGGTCACGGTACGGGCGGCTCCATGGAAAGCAATTTTCATGTTATTCTTTTTATGTGAAAGAGACTTGAACTGATAGTTATACTGCAAGTTACGGGAGGATTTCTTACCGGATGGCAATAGATGATTGGAGCTTTTAGTGGGTCTGTTTTGCCTAAGGTTCCTCCTCCGCTTCGCTACGGCGGACGCGGCCCGCTGATCACACAGATCTGTCATATCCGGATCAGAATTGTTCTTTCTTACTTCATCGTCTTTAATTCAATGCCGCAGGTCCCACGGATTTCAAAACATTGGTCAATGTAGAACAAGGTTGCTGACATTTGAGCCGGATCGCCCCACCGCTCAACGCCCCGGTGTGTGAGACATACACCGGGGTTTGCGATGGAATAATTCTCCAACCCCGGAAACTGGTCTGCTTATCTGCGTAACCGAATATAAAACTGAGCGTTGGGTCAGGTAACCCAATTTGCCGGTTATAACCTCTACCGTTGCTCGATGGCCATTGACCGATGGCGGATGACATGTCTGACCCCCAAACCTCTGAAACCCCTGATTCCTCTGAAACCTTTTCCTTAGATTCGCGCTGATGACCGCCCCTACACCAATACTGGAGATCACCCGCCCGGCAGCTAATGTTCCGTTCGAAGTACATACGATGGAATGGCTGGAGAAGAACAGGTGGCAGCAGAATGCAGTACCGCATCGGCACAATTACTTTGTGATCATTTGGGTGAAGAAGGGAACGGGTGTTCATATGATCGACCTGGATAAATTTGAATTGCAGAATGATACTGTCTATTGCATCACGCCGGGCCAGGTGCATTTGCTGAAGCAGAACGGAGATGCAGAAGGTTATGTGATGTCTTTTACCGCGGAGTTTATGGGCACAGAAGAAAGTAATCTTGACCTGCTTTTTAATACCGGTTTATTTAATACGTTCTCTCATTCACCTGTTATCAGGGTAGACGCGGAAGTAAAAGATGAAATGGAAGATGCCGTTAAAAGAATGATGAAGGAATATGCTAATTTCTTTTTACTCCGTTCTGAAATATTAAGAGGCTTCCTGAAGATCTTCCTGATCTATCTTACCCGGCAGTTTGAAAAAACAAATCAGCAGCCTGCCCAGTCAAAGAATATTGATCTGATGCGAAGGTTTCTTTCACTGCTTGAAAAGAATTATATAACAAAGCGGATGGTTACCGACTATGCCGATGAACTGGTTGTAACCCCCAACTACCTGAATGAAGTAGTAAAGAAGGTCTCCGGCTTTCCCGCCAGCCATCATATACAACAACGTATTATCCTCGAAGCAAAACGACAGGCGGCTTACTCTAATGTAACAATGAAAGAAGTGGCCTATCACCTTGGGTTTGACGATATGGCACACTTCAGCAAGTTCTTTAAAAACGCGGCTGGGGTCAGTTTTACGGATTTTAAGAAGAGTTTGCAACCGGCATGAGGGGTACATGGATTGGTAAGGCTGAAATAATTTAAGCAGTTGAAGGAAGGTGAAGAAAATTTTCTTCACCGCTCAAACTATGTCGGATACCTCACTTCGCCAGCAGTCTGAATGGTAAACTTCTGATGATAAATAAAACTTTTTTCATTTCAGCGTTGTTTAAGGTGTAATAAGTGATGTAACAAAGCCGGACCTGCTCAACGGAAGGGAATGAACATGTTATCCTGCCTGTTGTATAAATCATCGTTGGCTGATCAGGCAATGAAAAAATCGATAAGTTTGTGTTACCCCGTTTATTTTTTTATCCTTTCAAATTATTTGCATGAAAAAGATCGATCACATTCTTTATGGTCGTGAGAAAAAGATCACGGAAGAGGAAACTGTCAGACAATCGCTGCCACATAAGGATTTCCGTTTTGCAAGCCCGTTCATAGTAGTGCATCATGGTGGTCCCTATACCATCGAGCCGGGTGCGGAATCCAGGATCCATCCGCATCCGCACCGTGGTTTTGCTCCGTATACTTTTATGTTGCAGGGTGAAGGTTTTCACCGTGATAATGCAGGCAATGATGAGGTGATCAGGGCAGGCGGCGTACAATGGATGTTTGCGGGCAAAGGCATTTTGCACAGTGAGGGCCCAACGAAAGAGCTGCTGAAGCATGGCGGTATTTCCGAATTTATTCAATTGTGGATCAACGTACCGAAGGCAAAGAAAATGGGTGCTCCGTTTTACCAGGCAGCAGAAAAGGAAGAACTTCCACATGTGTTGCAAAGTGAAGGCATTGACTTCCGGCTTGCAAGCGGGGATTATGCGGGAAGGACGGGCCCGATCGAAAACTTTACACCGATCGTTTCCATGATCGGTGAAGTGGCGGCCAATCGCGAAGTGAATTTCGATGCTGCTCCGGGATTCTGGACCTTATTATACGTGGTAAAAGGAGAGGTGGAAGTGAACGGCGAAACGACCGGTGCATACAACCTGGTTGTGTTTAATAAAGAAGGTTCAGCGATCAATGTGAAGGCAAAAACTGATGCGCAACTCCTGTATCTTTCAGCTGAGCCGATCGATGAACCCGTAGCCGCAAAGGACAATTTTGTAATGAATACTGACGAGGAGGCCGATCAGGCGATCGCGGATTATAAAAACGGGGTTTTCGGAGAATTGAGCTATTAACTGCGGCACAGTAGTTGACTGTTTTAGGCTGCTTCAAAGACGTACAATAAATTGATCGGTTTGTGCATTTGCCCGTTCATAAAAGACCGGACTTTTATGAACGGTAATGGAACGAGCCTTAACACAAGATAAACACAAGACTATGTTAGCACCAGGAACACCTGCGCCGGATTTTACTTTATATGCAACGCCTGATCAGCAGGTATCACTGAGTGAATTCAAAGGAAAAAGAGTGATCCTTGCTTTTTATCCTGCCGACTGGAGCCCGGTTTGCGGCGACCAAATGGCCCTGTACAACGAAACGCTTCGGTTCTTTCAGAAACATAACGCAGATTTGATTGGTATTTCGGTGGATGGAAAATGGTGTCATCTGTCGTTCAGCCAGGATCGCAAATTGCATTTTCCGCTGTTGGCAGATTTTGAACCCAAAGGCGCCGTTGCCCGCATGTATGATGTGTACGATGAAAAAGCCGGTGAATGCAAGCGGGCACTGTACGTGATAGATGAGAATGGAATTATCCGCTGGAATTATCTGTCGCCCGTGGGAGTAAATCCGGGTGCGGACGGAATACTTTCGGCATTGGAAGAAATGGACGAGCCTGTTAAAAAATAAAATATAGATCATGCCTCTTAAACCAGCGGTTTCAGCAAAGGATCACTTGCAGGGAGATCCTGCTGCGGGAATTGAATTAGTGGAGTATGGCGATTATCAATGTTCGCATTGTGGTCATGCTTATCCGATCATCAAAGAAGTGCAGCAGGTACTGGGCGATCGGTTGAAGTTTGTCTTCCGGAATTTTCCCCTTGCAGAAATTCATCCCGACGCAAGACTTGCGGCAGTTGCTGCTGAAGCGGCAAACAGACAGGGACAATTCTGGGAAATGCATGATATACTTTTTGAAAATCAGCAGAACCTTCATTTCTCTCACCTGGTTGAATATGCAACGCGTCTGGGACTGGATATTGATCAGTTCAAAGCAGATATGAATGATCAGGATCTGATGGAGATCGTGGAAAGTGATTTTGAAAGCGGAGTGCGCAGTGGCGTGAATGGAACTCCAACGTTCTTTGTGAACGGACATAAGTATAGTGGCAATTGGGAAGCCGCGCCGTTTATCAGTTTTTTGAAATCACAACTCAGGTAAGAGTAATGTTGTCAGGTTAAGAGAGTAGATCCACTTCCTTTGTTTAAACCTAACAAGGCTGAACTCGTCCGTGATCAGAAAAATTCTGTATAGTCAGAAAGCTTCAAATCGCGGAGCCCGGCGAACGATCATCGGCCAACGATCTCATTCGATTCAAGGCACCCGCTTCATGATCTTCTGACTAAAAGATATAAATTCGCCCTGTATGGGAGAACAGCAAAATGCTACAGTCTGGATCATCGATCCCGTTCATACGCGGATCCGTTTCGAAACAAAATATCTTTTGTTGACTGCGGTGTCCGGCTGGTTTACGGAATTTGAAGGGAGTGTGGTCAGTTCCGCTGACGACTTTAGCAGCTGTGAGATCAAACTGACCATTTATGCCAATTCCATTTATACCGGCAATGATGAGCGCGACAATCATCTTCGCTCGGCGGATTTTTTTGATACCCGCCGCTATCCCACCATCAATTTCCGCTCTGTCTCCGTTACGCGCCAGGACGATCAGATTTGTGTCAGCGGTGAACTCACTATCAAAGATGTTTCCCAGCCCATTAACTTCAATGTAAAACATACCGGCATTTCCAATGACACCATGGGGAACTCAAAAGCCGGCTTTGAAATGGACACCCTCTTCAACCGTAAAGATTTTAATATCAACTGGAACCAGGTCATCGATAAATTCGGTGTTATGATAGCAGATGAAGTGAAGTTGCATTGTGATGTGCAGGTTTTGAAGATTGCGGGTTAGGGGGCAATTGACGATTGAGCGCCGACCGCCGACGGTTGTTTGCGGATCATTAGTCTTCGACGTTTCGCGGCAATAGATAGTACTTGAAAATCAAACTGATCCGGCGGTCTGCGGTCTTTCTTCCCTGCCACTCCCATCATTTATACATCACTATCAGTAATCTCTACATTGTTCTGCAACGCTTTCTGATTGACATTTGTGAAGGATTTAAAACAATGAAGTCGAGACCATTAACCAAAAAAATAAAAGGAATTTATATGGAAAACAGAGTTTTGGGCTTGCATCATATCACGGCGATTGCCGGTGATGCCCAACGTAATCATAATTTTTATACTTCTGTGCTGGGGTTGAGGCTGGTTAAAAAGACCGTCAATTTTGATGACCCGGGCACGTATCATTTTTATTATGGAAATGAGACAGGTGCGCCCGGTACGATCCTGACATTTTTCCCCTGGGTGAATATCAGGCCGGGGTATACCGGCACAGGTATGGCCACTGAGATCGGATATGCGGTGCCTGGGGGCAGTCTGGACTTCTGGGCAAATCAATTCAAGGAAAATAAAGTGAAACACGGGGAAGTGGTTGAAAGATTTGGCGAGTTGCTGCTTCCTTTCCAGGACCCTGATGGACTGAAACTGAACCTGATCGTTCCCACACAGGAAGACAAACGTACACCCTGGACAACGGATGGCGTCAATACAGGCGGGGCTACACGCGGATTTCACAGTATCGTGTTGACTCTGAAGGATATAAAGCCGACCGCAAAAATCCTGACGGATATTTTCGGTTATAAATTGCTTGCACAGGAAGGAAACCGCTATCGTTTTATAACTGACGCAGTAGACAATGCCGGGATCGTAGACCTGATCGAAGCACCGGAAGAAAATGCAGGTCTGGTAGCCGGCGGTACCAATCATCACGTGGCATTCAGGGTAAAGAATGATGAAGTGCTGATGGAATTCAGAGAGAAGATCGCTGCCGCAGGCCATCATATCACACCAAAGATCGACCGGAATTATTTTTATTCTCTCTATTTCCGTGAGCCGGGTGGGGTGTTATTTGAACTGGCAACTGATAACCCGGGTTTCGACGTTGACGAACCGGTAAGTGAGTTGGGTAAAGCTCTTAAACTTCCGGTGCAGTATGAGCCACAGAGGAAACAGATAGAGAAAGTGTTGCCGGTGATTGGATAACCGTTGACGTGCAATCGTTCAATAGACGGAACACGGAAATATTCATTAAAGGAATTATTATGCAAACAGAAATTATAACTGGTGGAGTAACACTCAGCGAAGCAAAAAAAGCCCTGATCATGGTGCATGGCAGAGGCGGGTCGGCTGCAGATATTTTAACGCTGGCCTCACATCTTGAAGTGGATGACTTTGCGTTGCTGGCACCACAGGCCCGGGAATTTACCTGGTATCCTTACTCATTTCTGGCAGCGCCGGCAAAGAATGAACCTTCTCTTTCCGCATCACTTGAGACGTTGAACGAAACAGTGAAAATGACAGAGGCTGCAGGCATCACCAGGGAGAATATTTATTTCCTGGGATTCTCACAGGGCGCCTGTCTGGCGTTGGAATTTGCGACAAGGAACGCTACAAAATGGGGAGGAGTGGTAGCCTTCACAGGTGGATTGATCGGGGATAAAGTATATGAAGAAAACTATAAGGGTGATTTTGGATCGACTCCCGTTTTTATCGGCACCAGCGATCCGGATCAGCACGTACCTGTAGAAAGAGTACGGGCATCAACAGCCATTCTGCAAAAAATGAATGCATCGGTGATGGAACAGATCTATCCATTCATGGGGCACACAATCACAGGGGAAGAATTGCGGTTGGCAAACCGATGGGTGCTGAATAAGACTGACAGATAGAAAGTGATGGCTGATATTGGATGTTCGATGGGGAAAACAGCAGTGCAGCAGCAGCCGGCATCCGAACCCCGGCCATCGAATATCCAATATCCAACCCCTGTCACCGATAATACAGGGCTGAAAATCTACACCTTCCTTGCTGGGTACTTTCATTCGGCGTATTTTTATTCACTACTTCACGGTTATTGCGGCAAAACAAAGGTTGATCAGGGGCATTGGTAAAAATGTACAGATAATAAAGTTATTTGTCCATTGAAACCACTGACCGCGCGAGCTGGTTTTGACCCTAACTTTGTTTCTATTGTAACCCAGGTAGAAAAAAGCGAAATATGAATTATGCCCAATTGCTCGAAGAGGTTAAACAGGAAGTAACCCATTTTTTTCAGCTGCATGAAAACGCAGGATTTTCCTATCACAACCTCTCGCACACCGAACGGGTGGTGACCAATGCGGGTTTGCTGGCAAGACATTACCAGCTTGATGATAAGGATTTTTTTATTGTAACAACTGCTGCCTGGTTTCACGATACAGGTTATCACATCAATGGAGCTGTGGATCATGAGCGCCGCGGTACAGAAATGGCCGCCGCATTCCTGCAAACAAGGGGCGTGGATGAAGCCATTGTCCGTTCAGTGCAGAATTGCATCATGGCTACCTGCCTGCCTCAATCGCCCAAAAATCTCCTTGAACAGATCGTCTGCGATGCAGACCTGTTTCATCTCGGCACGGATGAATTTCCCGAACAGAATAAAAAAATGCGCAAGGAAGCGGAGTGGCGGCAAAACAGGAAAATCTCCAAACACGAGTGGCGGCAGGGAACGATCAAATTATTTGAGTCGCACCATTTTCAAACAGATTATGGACAATCAATTCTGGGTGAAAGAAAAAAAGAGAACCTGCAAAAACTGAAAGAAAAGGAAGCCGGGGAAGCGGATGAAGCCCGTGCCCCTACTCCTGTAGTTGCATCTGCCGCTACAGCTCTCAAAGCCGAAAATATTCCCAAGCCTGCCGGCGAAGCAAAAAAAAAGAAAACGGAAAGACCTGACCGCGGAATTGAGACCATGTTCAGGATCACTTCCGCCAATCACCAGCGATTGAGTGATATGGCAGACAGCAAGGCCAATATCATGATCTCCACCAACTCCATCATACTGTCTGTATTGCTGAGCGTGCTCCTGCGCAAACTGGAAGATAACCAGAACCTCATCATTCCGACAATTCTTTTACTGATCGTTTGCGTTGTGACAATGGTGTGCTCGATCCTTGCAACAAGACCGGCGATCCCTCCCGGCATCTTTACCCGGCAGGATATTGATGATAAAAAGGTAAACCTGCTTTTCTTCGGTAATTTTTACCGGATGAGCTATGACGAATATGACGCAGGGATGAAAGAAGTGATGAATGACCGCGATTTCCTTTACGGCAGCCTTACGAAAGACGTGTATTCACAAGGTGTTGTTCTCGGCCGCAAGTACCGACTGCTGCGTGCCGGATATAATGTGTTTATGTACGGGATTGTTGTATCTGTGCTCGCGTTCATGATCGCTGTTATTTTCTTTTAGAAAGGAATAACTGTTAGGAAGGCTTTTTACGGTTCACTTTTGAATTTTGATTTATATGGCTGGTGTTTTTTTCGACAGAGATCTGAGTTGGCTTTCCTTCAACGGGCGCGTTCTTGCCGAAGCGGCAAAAAACACCGTGCCATTACTGGAGCGCATAAAATTTCTTTCGATCTATTCTTCAAACCTTGATGAATTCTACCGCGTCCGCATTCCCGCAATGATGGCCCTGCAAAAGATAAATAAGGGCGGGATCAGTGATTCGTTATATGCGGAAGCCGTTGCCACCATCAACCGGCAGCAGGAGTATTTCGGTTTTCTATTGCAAAATGAAATATTGCCCGCGCTCCGGGAGCATGGATATGTGCTGCTGTACAACCAGGAATTACCTGGTGAACTAGCATCGATGTTAACAGATTATTTCTACACACAGGTCGCCGGTTTTCTGCAACCGGTGCTGCTTTCCGCGCAGACTGATTTCTTTCCGGAGAATAACCAGCTCTATATTGCAGCCATCGTGCAGGCGTCCGGCAGGGATGAGGAATTGTATCTGATCAATGTTCCCAATAATAATCTTCCGCGTTTCTGGAAATCCGGCGGATATATCGTTTTTCTGGAAGATGTGATCAGGCACAACCTTGATTGTTTGTTTCCCGGGCAGGAAGTAAAAGGCGCATGGAATCTGAAGATCACCCGTGATGCGGAACTTGATCTGCAGGATGAATATGAAGAGGATATCGCCGAAAAGATCGAGAAGCAGCTGGCGAAAAGAGATAAAGGTTTTGCCACCAGATTTTTATATGAGCCAGGCATTCCGTTGAGGCAATTGCAGTATATCGTGGATAAATTCAATCTGCGTAAAGCTGCTGTTGTTGAAGGCGGCCGCCATCATAATCTCAAAGATCTGGCCGCATTGCCAGTAGCTGGCGCTGCTATCAGCTACCCGGCCTGGCCGGCGGCCGGGCTGCGTCTTGAAAACGGGGCAAAGTGTTTGTTCGATGCCATTTCAGGCGGGGACCTGATGATCAACCCGCCTTATCAATCATACAATACCATTCTCCGCTTTTTCAATGAAGCCGCCATCGATGGATCGGTGGAGGAAGTATATACCACGCTGTACCGTGTGGCAAGCGACTCACGCATTGCCCAGGCGCTGATCAGTGCTGCAAAGAACGGCAAAATGGTAACGGTCCTTGTTGAGCTCAAAGCCCGCTTTGATGAAGCCAACAATATCCGTTGGGCCAAGCGAATGAAAGATGCCGGCGTAAAGATCATTTACAGCAACAATGCATTAAAGGTTCATGCAAAAATTGCCCTGGTAAAACGAAGGCATCATACCGTTCCTTTTATTGGGCTGCTTGCCACAGGAAACCTTAATGAATCAACCGCCAGGTTTTATACGGATCATATTTTACTGACAGCTTTTCAGCCCATGCTGAAAGAAATGGAAATGCTGTTTGAATTTTTAAGCAAACGAAAGAAACCCGAACCTTCGGATATCATTCCTTTTGATCATTTGCTTGTTGCGCAGTTTAATCTGCAGCAAAAATTCCTTGCATTGATCGACAGGGAAATTCAACATGCCCTTGAAGGACGCACTGCAGGCATCTCTATCAAGATGAATAATCTGGAAGAGGAAGTGCTCATCAATAAATTGTATGAAGCATCCAATGCCGGTGTGCAGATACATCTTGTGGTTCGCGGCATATGCCGGCTGGTGCCGGGTATTGAAGGGCAAAGCAGCAATATCCGGGTAAAAAGGATCATAGACCGTTATCTTGAACATGGCCGTGTGTTTATTTTCCATAACAATGATAATGTGCAGGTCTTTCTGGGCTCCGCAGATTGGATGAACAGGAATATCTATCGCCGGATCGAAGTTTGCTTTCCTGTTTATGATGTCAATCTGAAAAAGCAGCTCCAGCGTCAGTTCGAATTGCAGTGGGAAGATAATGTGCAGGCCGTTTGGATAGATGCTACACAAAGTAACAAACCAGTAGAGAGTGATGCTTTTCCGGTTCGTTCGCAGGAAGCGATCTACAACTGGTATGCACAGCCATAACCAATATACACACACAGAAAAAACTGAAGTATGAAACAACGCATTGCAGGCATATTATTGTTTTCAGGATTGGCACTGGCGATGGCCGGTTGTGATTCAGACGAGGGCAAGGTCAAAACGCCGAAAGAGTATGATCTTGAAAAGCCCGAAAAGTTTACCATGCCCGAAAGCCTGCTGGAGATCTCCGGGATCAGCTTCAACAAAGGGATCAGTGATACGGTCTATGCAATACAGGACGAAGAAGGAAAGCTTTTCCGTCTTGCACTGGGAAGTAAAAAACAGGCCCACAGCAAATTTGGCAGAAGCGGCGACTATGAAGACCTTTCGATCGTAAGAGACAAAGTGATCATTCTTAAAAGTAATGGGTCTCTTTATTCATTTCCCTTTACCGATGCTATTTATGACGAAATAGACAGTGTAAAGGAATATCCAAAGATCTTACCGCAGGGTGAATATGAAGGAATGTTTGGTGATGAGATCTCCGGTAAGCTTTATATCCTTTGCAAGAATTGTAAAGTTGATAACAGCGATAATGTGACCGGCTATATCTACAGAGCCGATGGCGATGAACTGACCTTGCAGGGAGAATTCAATATTGACGTAGATCCGATCAAACCTTTCTCCGGAAAAGTAAAAAAAGGGCTTCGTCCTTCAGCACTGGCAAAGAATCCCCTGACGCATGAATGGTTTATCGTTTCGGCGATCAATCAGCTGCTGGTTGTTACGGACGAGAACTGGAAAGTGAAAGCCGCCTATCCGCTGAATGGAAACACCTTTAATCAACCGGAAGGGATCGCATTTGACTCTGCAGGCAATATGTATATCTCCAATGAAGGTGACCATATATCTGCCGGTAATATTCTGAAGTTTGTCAGATTGAAGTAATAGTGTCCATTAACCCAAATCAACTGCATTATGAGAAGCATACTTTTTTTACTGGCAATTGTTTCTTCCTCGCTTCTATATGCGCAGGATAGCATCCGTTACCGCATTATTTTAGTAGGTGATGCAGGTGAAATGAATAAAGAACAACAAAAGGGGTTGCAACATGCTTCAGGGCATGTGTTGACGGGTAAAACAACTGTGCTCTACCTGGGCGATAATATTTATCCGAAAGGGATGAACCTGCCGGGTAGTGGCAAGGTAACGGAGTCGATCGATATTCTCCGGTCGCAATATGAACCAATGCGTGCGAAGGGAGCACCTGTTTATTTTTTGCCGGGAAATCATGACTGGGATAAAATGGGGCCGGACGGATTAACGAAAATAAAACTGCAATGGCAATATCTTGATGGCCTGGGTGATTCATTGCTCAAGCTGATTCCCGCCAATGGTTGCCCTGACCCCGTGGCTATTCCGCTCAATGATAAACTGGTAGTGATCGCCTACGACAGCGAATGGTGGCTGTTCCCATTTGCAAAAGACAATGCAGACGGCGAATGTGATTGTAAAACACGTGAAGATGTTGTTGCAAAGCTTGACGAACTGAAAAACCGGTACAGCGATAAGATGATCGTTCTTGCATCGCATCATCCGTTTGAAAGCTATGGGGTTCATGGAGGAAAATACACATTGAAGGATCATATCTTCCCGCTGACTGCGGCGAATAAAAACCTGTATATCCCATTGCCTGGTCTTGGTTCGCTTTATCCTTTTCTTCGTTCAACATTTACCAACCCGGAAGATCTGAAACATCCCCTGTATCGTGATCTGATAAAGAGAGTGAGCGGAGTGTTTAAGAATTTTCCGAATGTGGTGTATGCTGCGGGTCATGAACATGGATTGCAACTGATCAAAGATGAGCGCACACAGATCGTAAGCGGTGCGGGAGCAAAACGTACCAATGCTAAAAAAGGAAAACACTCGCTGTTTGCAGATGCAACGCAGGGATATGTAACGGTGGATCAGTTGAATGACAACAGTCTCAGGTTTACCTATTATATATATGACAAGGATACGGTCACCCAGGCATATACGTATGCAATGCCGTATTCCCCGGTGAAATCCCAGGAAGACGGGCTTGCAGATAAAGTACTGACTGGTGATAGCATGACGATCCGTATTCATCCCTCTTATGATCAGCCCGGAAGATTTCATCGTTTTCTGTTTGGGGAGAACTATCGCAAAGAATGGGCAGCGCCTACAACGGTGCCGGTATTAAGGATCTCTGAGTTGCATGGTGGATTAAAACCATTGCAATTGGGTGGCGGCATGCAGTCAAAATCCCTGCGCCTCGCCGATCCAACGGGCAAAGAATGGGTGATCAGAAGCGTGGAAAAGCTTCCTGACGCGTTGTTGCCTGCGGAGCTGCGTGCTACGTTTGCGCGCGACTGGCTGGATGATGTGACCAGTGCGCAGCATCCTTTCTCTGCATTGATCGTTCCGCCGATTGCACAGGCAGTAAAAGTGCCGCATGCAAATCCTGTGATCGGTATTTTATCTCCTGATAAAAATCTCGGCATTTATCAGCGCATCTTTTCCAATATGATCGTATTGCTGGAAGAACGCGAGCCGTTGGGAGATTCCGACAATTCAGAGAAGATGAAGAAAAACCTTCAGAAGGATAATGATAATTCTTTGAATGCAAAAGAATTCCTGCGTGCAAGAATGCTCGATGCCCTCCTCGGCGATTGGGACCGGCATGAAGATCAGTGGCGCTGGTTTAACAGTGAAAAAGGAAAGGGGAAAACTTATCTTGGTATTCCCCGCGACCGTGACCAGGTAGTGCATCTTACACAGGGGTTCTTTCCCAAAATTGCTTCATCAGGGTTCATTCTTCCAACCTTGCGTGATTTTGATGCGAATATCAGTCACGAAAAATGGGTGCTGTTCAAAACAAGATTTGTGAACGCTTATCCTGAAATGCAGTTCAGTCGCGAAGAATGGAAAAAGCAGGCTGATAAGTTCGTTGCAGAAGTAACCGATTCCGTACTGGAAGCAGGGTTGCAACGTTTGCCAAAACCTTCTTATGAGCTGCGTCATGATGTATTGCTGCGCAAATTCAAATCACGCCGCGACAGGTTGCCCGCCGCAATGATGGAGTATTATAATTTTATCCAGAAAGTGGCAGACATCCGCACCAGTGATAAAAATGAATTGGTGGAGATCACCGATGGGGCAAACGGCGGCATGAATGTTCGTATCAGCAAAATTGATAAAGATGGAGTAGTGAAGAATGAACTGATGAATAAAACGTTTGAAGCAGGACATACCAAAGAGATCCGGGTGTTCATGGGGAATGGTACAGATAGCGTGATGGTGAATAATAAGGATTCCAGAATTAAGATCAGGCTGATCGGCGGAAAGGATAAGAAGAAGTATAATATCGTTGATGCGAACAGAGCGGTCAGGTTATATGATCGTGAAAATGGTTCCGCCTATAGCGGCGAGCTGTCCAAACTGAAATTGCATATTTCAAACGATAGCCTGAACACCGCATTCACGCCGGTTAATCTGTATAATACCTGGATTCCATTGATTGTATTAGGCATCAATGCGGATGACGGGTTTATTTTTGGCGGCGGCTTTCGTTACATGCACCAGGAAGGCTTCCGCAAATATCCGTACAGCAGTATGCATCAATTGCTGGCGGGACACTCATTTTCCACGCAGGCGTATCGCGTAAAATATAATGCGGAATGGATCCAGGCTGCGGGCAAAGCGGACATTACATTGCAGGCGCTGATCAAAGCGCCGAATAATACGATGAACTATTTTGGCCGCGGCAATGAAACGGAGTATGATAAACAGTCGACCAATATCCGTTATTACCGTACGCGCTTCAGCACATATCAGCTTGATCCAGCATTCCGCTGGAGAGGCCCGAAGGGGTCTGAATTCAGCGCAGGACCATCTGCTTATTATTATGCTTTTGATGCAGATGATAATAAGGGTCGTTTTATCGAAAATCTGTCCAGGATCGGCACATATGACAGCCTCACGCTGGAGCAGAAAAAGCTACACCTGGGCGTGGTCGTGTCATACGTAAATGATAAAAGAAATAATAAAGTGATCCCGCAATGGGGAACATACATTAATGTCCGCCTGCAGGCGTATAAAGGAATGGGAACCTATGCGCGGGATTTTGCGCAGCTTATCCCTGAAGTGGCATTGTATAAGAGCCTCAACCGCAGGTCAACGATCGTACTGGCAGAGCGTTTGGGCGGCACGGTTACACTGGGTAAAACCACCTTTTACCAGTCGGCACTTCTCGGCGGGCAGGAAAATCTGCTTGGTTACCGCCAGTTCCGGTTTGCCGGTCAGCACAGTTTTTACAACAATCTTGAATTGCGGATAAAGTTGGCGGATATCGCCAATTATATTCTTCCCGGTCAGTTTGGCATTACCGGTTTCTGGGATCTGGGCAGGGTTTGGCAAAATGCTGACAATTCCAGCAAATGGCACAATGGAGTCGGGGGTGGTATTTATTTTGCTCCTGCATCTATGCTTTCGCTGAGTTTTGTGATGGGAAAATCGTCTGAGGGATGGTATCCCTACTTTACGATGGGATTGCGGTTCTAAAGAATCAGGTTCCGGAATTGTTTTTGTCCTTCGGATGAAGTCAACGTTTTGGTTATGCAAGCAAAAGTTATTGATATCGTGCCTGTTCCGTTTTCGACGCCTGCGCCGGAAACAGTGCTTTCTTTTGGTCCGTTCGTCGAGTACCTGAAAAAAAGAAAGGGTCAGTCTGATTGTTATAAAAGCCGGTTTTTTTCTTATGTGATAGAAAAATTTGAACAGCATCCTGAGTTGCTGAAGGAGATCAGGCCGGAAGATGCTGAGAAATATGCAGACCAGCTGCAGTTGGTCTATCTATGCCTTTCCCCTGTTGTTGAAGACGAAGAGAATCATTACTGGGCGATCAGTATGCCGATCCGCCCTGTGCTGCTGTACAGCACAAATGCCCTGTATCGTTTTATACAGGATATGTTCACCAACAAACTTACAAGCGACCAGATCCCGAATACAATTGAAGATATCATAAAGGAAAAGCTGGAATACAGTTATTCTTTTATACTGGAACGATTGTATGGGATGACAAACTTCCTGAGCAGTCACTTCGTTCATTCAATAATAGATAAGAGCACAGGATTGACGCGGCATTTTAAGCAAAAACTCGATTCGCGTTTTATTGAAATATCTGTCACGCGGCCGCTTCCTGAGCTGAACCTTTCAACATTGAAAGCAAGGATACAGGATAGCCGGGATGTGCTACCGCTTTTGCAGGAACTGCTTCCGCTGGACATGTTCCGGTTTGAAGGCTTTGCCATTGCAAGTATTGAAGAGGTGACGCCGCATTATGCACTGGAAAATATCAAAACATTGCTGCTGGATCATTCCTCGGCGCATGATGATGATTATTATAGCCGCTTCACCAGTTCACTGAAATCGTTGATTGGTACAAATGATGTGGAATTTGGCGCATTGCCGTTCCTTGAGGTGAATCAGAAACCTGTGTTTATAGAAGGTGCTTATCTGAATAGCATACTGATCAATTCTTCAAAAGAACATGGTGCCGTTGAAGAATCATATTCAAGCCTGGCAGCAGCATATGCTAAAAATCCAAAGGTCACCTTTATCCGGGATATCATGGAAGAAGCGGATACCCATCATGAAATGATCCGTGCATTAAAAGCTGCGGGCGTCCGCTCATTTGCAATGCTGCCGGTTTATTTTAATAATTCGCTCGTCGGCGCAGTTGAAGCATATACAAAGAAGCCGGGCATATTGAATGAAGCGCTTCTTTCCAAAATGGAGCCTGCAATGCCATTGGTTTCCCAGTTGCTGAAGAATACGATCGATCTGTTCAATGATTCGATCGACAAAGTGATAAAGGAAAAGTTTACCGCAGTACAGCCCTCTGTACAATGGAAGTTTACAGAAGTGGCCTGGCATTACCTGCAGAATGAACATCAGCCCCAGTCCCGCAAAGAAACAGAGGATATCATCTTTGAGGAAGTATATCCTTTGTATGGAGCAGTTGATATACGAAATTCAACGGTAGAGAGGAACATGGCTTTGCGAAAAGACCTCCGTGTACAGTTCAAGGCATTATTAAATGTATTGTTGAAGTTGAGAGAAGCGACCAGCTTCGGTTTGCTGGAAGAAAAGATTTTCGTCAGCCAGAAATGGCTGGCAAAGATTGAAAAGGATAACGTCGTATTTAACCAGGAGATCAAACTGAATGAGTTCCTGGAAAATGACATGATCCCTTTCCTGTTGCAGTTTATCGAAAATCGTCCCGATCTTATTGCTATTGCGGATGAATACTTTTCGGCCATAAATGAAAGGAATGGTTCGGCATTTGAGAACCGCCGTGCACTGGAGTCATCCATGACAACTGTGATCTCATCCGTCAACAATTATTTTGAGATGTTGAAAGATGAGATACAGCAGGCGTATCCGTGTTATTTCGAGAAGTTCAGAACAGATGGTGTAGAATATGACATCTATATAGGGCAATCGATCACGCCCGATAAACCATACAGCAATATTTACCTGAAGAACCTGCGTTTGATGCAGCTGACTTCCATGGCTGCAATCGCGCGCTATTCCCATTCATTATTACCGCACCTTGCAAGAAAGGTGGAAACAACGCAACTGATCTTTATCCATTCACTCCCGATCGATATCCGCTTCAGAAAAGACGAAAAACGTTTTGATGTGGAAGGCGCCTACAATATCCGTTATCATATCATCAAGAAACGGATTGATAAGGTAAATATCAAAGACACCCGTGAACGGTTAACGCAACCCAACAAGATCGCACTCGTATACTTCAACCAGAAAGAAGCTGATGAATATATCTCCTATATCCGCTACCTGCAGGGAGAGAAATTACTGAATAACGATCTGGAATATCTTGAGCTGGAAGAGCTGCAGGGTGTGTCAGGGTTGAAGGCACTGCGGGTGGGAGTGAATCTGGCAACGGAAGAGAAGGGGGGAGAGGTTTCGTAGGTTTCATTGGTTGCTGCCGCGGACCGGAGTTTTCTGACATGTTTGAATGGAATCCGATCAGTTGTAATATGTAGTTACCTGTAATAACCGGTACCTGATCTGACAAATAGCCTTCCGGTTGACGATTGACCCCAACAAATATTTTCCTGGCAAGTCCTTCTTTTTGTATGTAAGGACATTGCCAGGAAAATACTAAGGGTTACACTGTACGATAAGTCATGACTTTTCTTGAACTGTCTGTAAGATCAAATTTTAACCATTGCATTTTTATAAAACCTGATACGTTCCGCGCTGGCAACCTATGAAACTTATGAAACCTCTCAAACCTGCGAAACCTCTCCCGCCACTCACTCCGGAACTGTGAGGCTAGCTCTCTTCCGTCACCTCCGCCTTATCGCTGACCATCTTCCTTTCATCCCATCCATCATCTGTATCCGGGCGAAGTATATCTCTATCCGCACGCAAGGTTTCTTCCAGTTCTTCCACGTATTTTCTTATGGCGATAACGTATTCATCGGCATTGCGGATAGAGCTGAGGTATTTGAGCCTGCGTTCGTCTTCTTTAAAAAATGTTTTCGCCAGTCTGTTTGTTTCATGTGCACGAAAGCCCAGCAGTTTCATGGCATCCACACCCATGCGGATGCTGGTATCAAGCGTTTCTCGGTAGATATGCAGCATACCTGCGTTCATGAGTGCATAGGCGTCGTTGCGGTTGCTTGCGCGGACAAGCATCCGAAGGTTTGGAAAATGCTTTTTAATGGTCTCGATCATTTCCAGTCTCTTTTCTTCATCACCGATGGCAATGATGATGAGTTTGGCTTGTTTTGCACCTGCGATCTCCAGCAATTCATGCCTGCTGGCATCGCCGTAGTACACTTTGAAGCCCATGCGCCGCAGTATGTCCACATTATCACTGTCTGTATCCAATACGGTTGCATTGATATTGTTGGCACGGAGAAAACGGCCAACGGTATTTCCAAAATGACCAAACCCTGCGATGATCACAGGATTTTCTTCCGCTTCCACATCATGTTCACGTTTTGGTTTATGTTGTTCGGGATCACACAGGCGTGGTTGGATCCGTTTATCATTTATCAGCATGATCAATGGCGTGATGACCATGCTCAATGCCACTACTGCAACGAGTGTGTCCATCACTTCCTGTGAAAGAATACCACCCTCTCTTGCCGCATTGCTTAGTACAAAGGCAAACTCACCGACCTGGCTCAGGCCAAAACTGAAAGTGAGATTCTGCGGCGTTGCCAGTTTGAATAGTTTACCCAGACTTATCAATACCACAGTTTTCAAACTCATGACTGCCGCTACCAATCCAATGATCAGCAGCGGGCGGGAGATAATAAGATGAAAATTGATAGATGCTCCAACTGCAATAAAGAACAGACCCAGTAGTAAACCTTTGAAGGGGTCAAGATCGCTTTCCAGTTCATGGCGGTATTCACTATTTGCCAGAACTACCCCGGCAAGAAATGCTCCGAGTGCCGGGCTAAGGCCAACGGCATTCATCAGCGTGGCTGTGCCCACAACAAGCAGCAATGCAATAGCAGTGAACATTTCCCGCAAACCCGTTTTTGCGATGAGGCGGAAAACAGGTCTGAGCAGATATCTTCCGCACACGATCACTACTGCAACCGATCCCAGCACGGCCAGCGTTTGCGCCCAGCCCGGCCAGTGTGAGATCAATCCATTTTCAGCATGTGAAGCCGCACTGCCCGTTGTCTGGCTTGCCAGCAATGGCAATATGGCAAGCATCGGGATCACGGCGAGATCCTGGAATAATAATACAGCAAATGAACTTTCTCCGGCCGCTGATTTCAACTGCCCTTTTTCTGTAAGCGATTGCAGAACAATGGCGGTGGATGAAAGTGAAAGGATCATGCCCAATGCCAGCGCCTGTTTCCAGTCTGGTTGCAATAACATTGACAGTGCTGCCAGTACGATCGTTGTGACACCTACCTGCAGACCGCCCAGTCCAGCAATGGACCGTCTCATTCTCCACAATCTCGACGGTTCCAGTTCAAGCCCGATCACAAACAGCAGCATTACAACGCCAAACTCGGCGAAGTGCATCAGGTCCTGTCCCTCTTCTCCAATGAAATGCAGGCCCACAGGGCCAATGACAATGCCGGCAAACAGGTAACCCAGTACCGAACCCAGCCCAAGCCGTTTTGCAATGGGCACCATGATCACTGCGGCAGCGAGATAGATCATGGCCTGAAAGAAAAATGTTTGCTGCATGGTTGCGATTTGAAAGCTTTTTGAAAACTAAGGAAAGTAAAAAGTAAAGATTCAAAAGTAAAAATTAAAAACCTGCCGGTTGCCGGATGTCATGTCAGTTATGGAAGCCTTTATTTTTGACTTAGCAGCCCATGGCCGAGACCATTAATAACGTCCAGTCCTTCGTAATGTTCAGGTCTGATCCGCCCCGAGGCCAGTCCGCTAAGAATATCTGCATATATCAATGCTTCTTCTTCAATAGATTCGGTGTGCATGCGGTGGGTGCCATAGATCACAAACGGCGGCATATAGTCCATGCGGCAAAGCGCGGCTGTCTGGCGGTAGGGAAGGAGAAACTGGTTCACGGGAAAATGGTGATGCCCTTCGGTGGTATAAGCATGCTGAGCGCTGCCGCAGGAGATCGCACTGATCATTTTCTTTCCGCGAAGCGCAAATCCTTCAGGACCATACGCCCAGTTGTACTCCAATACCAGATCGAGCCACTGTTTGATGATGGCCGGACCACTGTACCAGTAGAATGGGTGCTGCAGCACGAGAATGTCATGCCGGAGAAGCAATTCCTGCTCTCTTTTTACATCTATGTAAAGATCCGGGTATTGTTCGTACAGATCATTAAAGGTAATGCCCTCCAGATTTTTGGTCGTTTTCAGCAGTGCTTTGTGAATACGGGATCTGTTGAACGCCGGGTGTGCGAATTGTATGAGTACTGAAGGCATGGTTGTAGAGATGATTTGGTTCGAAGGTAGGATAATACGCGAATGGAAATGTTCGGAAGCTGAAATGGAGGAAGAGTGAGATTTAAAATCGCTGTGGCGTTTGTTGGTGGTGTTATGCTGGTGTTACGCTATTGTATGAGGTCGTTTGCGGTTGATGATAGATCGTAAAATCCCTATTAAAAAAAACGGGACCAGAATAGAAATTCAGTCCCTTTTTAAAATCCAATATCCTATGAAAAACCAGTGCAAGAATAAGGAGGATTGATAATGCAGGCAATACCATTTTCAGGGTATTTCAATCACGGGTTGTGGGGATAAATTTTTCGGTATTCTTTTAGAGAGGTAAAAGCTGTCATTTCCCAGTTAGTTTGTCATTAATACAGATCGTTTGTAAATTCCCTTATACTATCTTGTGGTAAGTCAATTACAATGATATGATTAATGAATTCCCTGCTGTACATACGCGTGAAGAGTTTGCAGTTTTTCTTCATTCGTTGCTGGGTGATCTGTTGAAACACCGGGAGCAATGGGATAATACTACACTGGAAAATTTTCTTGAAGCGATGGCTGCGTGGGCAAAAGACGGCAGTCAGTATTATGTGAACACGAATTTCCCGCAACCGCCGGTTGAAGGTAACTAGCAGGCGATGGTGGATATAATGATGGCGGCGAGGGTTTATGAATGATATGCAATAGTTAAATTTGATCTTACAGACAGTTCAAGAAAAGTCATAACTTATCGTACAGTATAACCCTTAGTATTTTCCTGGCAATGTCCTTACATATAAGGAGAAGGACTTGCCAGGAAAATATTTGATCCGTTAGAATCAATGGTCAAGGGAAGGCTATCGGTCAGATCAAGTAGCGATTATTACAATTTAACAGCGGCTATCGTTTTCTCTTTTCGTTCATATTCTGGTGCTTCAAACCACGCGTTTTGAGGTCTGTTTGTTGGATAACCATTTTCAATGCGAAATTTTTTACGTTCTTCGGTAAAGTCCCACCACATTTTTGTAGTGTCGTTTGTATTTGCAAAATGTACAACTAATCTAAATTGGTCTTCAACACAAGGATCAATCCAATAGCCTTTTTTCCGTTCGTATTCATCCGTGAGTTTTGCACCGTCTTTATTTTTTAATTCGCTTAATGAATAATACCCTAAAAATACAAGGTCTTCGGCAAATTTTATTCCGACTGACGGAACGGTTTGAAATTCCGACAGCGCATAAATTTCTTTTGCTCGTTTAGTCGTAGCATTTAGCAACACCTCCAATTCGTCAGGTGCGAAGTCAAGAATGTTTGCAATTTTGATTTTGTTCTTTCTCAAATTTGCTTTCTCAATGTCGGATAGCGGCAATTTTATGTTTGTCTTATTTTTCATCTTCGGCAAAAGTCAGTAAATAGCCGTTGTTATCTTCAATGGAAAATTCTGTCGCACCGTAAAATGTTTTTTCAAGACCTTTTACGACTTTCACTTTGTTTTTAACTTGGTCAAAGAATTTTATTATTTCAGTTGTCTGAATATAAAAAAGCAATGAGCCTCCATTTTGTCTGGAAACCGTTGGCAATTCATTACCCAAACTTTCAAAGGTTTGAAACATAAAAGTTACGTTCCCACAAATCATCATTGCCCAAACGATGTCACCTTGTTCTGGAACTCGCGTGACAACATTAAACCCTAATTGTTCATAAAATTCAATTGTCTGATGAATGTCAATTACAAAAATATTGGGGGATATTGATTGCATAATTTCTTATCGGTTGAGTGGATCTGCTAATCGTTTAGTTATTTTGTGATACAACATTTTATTGGACTATCTATTTTCGTAGCACTAAATGATGCGCTCATTAATATATACGTACACAATATAACGAATTTCAATATTTTTAATTAGGATTATTCAATTCCATTGATTAGCATTAATTCATTTATTGATCTGCTGTATTAGCGAATGGCATTATGCTCGATTTATTGCCCCTGAAATATAATATTCGGTACAAGTTTTTTGCCGACGAAGGACTCACAAAAATCCTTGGTCAGCAAAAGATTGATCATCTTCACATAGAACGAGTTCCTGATATCATGGATAAGATAGCCTATAGCCGTCATTCTTTCAATAACCGGCTGCATGATCGGCGTAAATACTATGATTAGTTAGAGGGGTGATAAGCTTCTATTTTTTGCAATGCTTTGTTTCGTATTTTACTTTAAGTTCTTATCTTTTCGTTCTGCTTTTATCAATAGCCGAAACAGATAGGTGTAACTGGATAGCTAGATTGGAATTACTCTTAATTGTATATGGGTTGATCTTTCTTCTATGGTGGATCGCCTGTTATCCGGCATTGCACAAAACGTTGAACAAGGGCGCTTAAAAGATTTATTAAGTTATCTAAACTGGCATTCCGCCTATAGAGATCATATAGACGTGTTTTTCAAGCGCCTAATTATTAAGATTGAACAAACGGTTATGTTCAATCTTTTCGCCAATCATTGGTATCAATCTTCCTCCCTCTCCCAATCCAGATCCTCGCTCAACACATAATCCTCCAGCTTTCCTTCCTCTTCAATTGCTCCATCCTCCGGTTCTGAATGTTGTTTCAGCGGCATATAGGCTGTAAAAACAATTGGGGCATCTGTCAGCTCGCGGGTGACCGTTTTTGTATGTGACATATGAAGGGCGTTTTATGTTAGGAGATGGTGTGAAAACCTTCTCACAAATCGCTCCATGATGGGCTACTGTGGTTGAGTGATGCCCCCAAGCGATTCAGCCTCAATTGCCTTAGATCAGCAGATTTGTTTTCCACATATAAATGGTCCGCGCCGTGTAAGATCGTTGCTGTGTTTCTCTTTCTCCGGTGTCGTTTTAATTCCACACTATATCTTTTTCAAGACCCCGTGATCACGGTATGCAGAACGCGTACAAATCCTGAAAGCTGCCATTGACTGTTGGCCGATTTAAAGCCAGATCCTGGAAACGATCCTATTAAAAGAGCACAGACCGGCATCGGCCGTCGAACAACGGCCATCGGTCATCCGCCAATGGCCATCGAACAACGGTAAGACTACCACCATCAACGTTATTCTGTTAGTTTTATCTTCTTCGACGCTTCTCCATTCCGCACTTCTTCTGTTGCTGTTTTAATGATCGTATCAGAAGAAGAGATATCTCCGAAGACTTCTGTTTTGTCATTTGCACTGCGGCCTGCTTTTACCGGAACCCAGATCGTTTTTCCGTTCTCAACTTTTATCACGAACGTACCCATGGTTGAGCGAAGCACAGCTTTTGAGGAAACGAGCATTGTTGTGCTGTCACCCGCGAGTGGCATAGACACTTCGGCGATCATACCCGGCAATAACTTCGGATTTTCCACATCCATTTCGGTACGCTGGGAGCGCAGGCGGGTATCCAATGCACCGGCTGCACGCGATACTTTTGCGTTGAAGGTATCGTTTGCTATAGATTTTACGGTAAACTTTGCCGTGCTCTTATCATTGAAATAAGGAAGATAAGCTTCAGGTACACTCACCACAAGCCGCAGTTTTTTATATTCCTGCAGCGTGAAGATCGGAGCATCGGAGCCTTTGCCTGCGGGGCCAACATAGGCACCCGCACTCACATTACGTGCGCTGATCACTCCGCTGAATGGCGCGCGGATCTCCAGGTAATTGCGCGTATCTCCAACCTCGCGGTAGGAAGCTTTTGCAGCTTCCAACTGCGCGAGATCAGATTTTTGTTTGGCTAAAGCAATGTCGAGGTCATTGGGAGAAATAGTTCCCGGCGTTTTGCTTGTTTCCAGCAAACGCTCATACGTAGCCTTGCTTGACAGATAGATCGCTTCCTGCGCTTTCAATCTTGATTCTGCTCCGGATAATTGTGAATTCAATTCCGGGGCTTCCATCGTGGCAAGCAACTGGCCTGCTTTTACTTCAGAGCCAACATCGGCATACAGTTTCTTTACAAACGAACTGACTTTCGCATACAGGTCAACCTGCTGGAAAGCGACGAGTTCGCCGGGTAATTTTATTGAAGAAGAAAGCGATCCCTTCTCCGGATGTATTGCTTCTATTTCCGGGTCTGGTGCTATAGCCTTCTCTTCTTTGCTTTCTGCAGAGCCGCAGCTTTCCATCAATGCGATTGATGCGAAGAGAAGGGCGATTATGGTGAGGTTATTTTTCATCCTGTGTGTTCTTTTTTGTAATATTTTTTAAGATGTGAGGTGAAGGTTCCAACTGTTTCAGAAGTTCCGGAGGTTTCAGAGGTGGTTTAAACCTTTGTAATCTCCGGAACTTCTGAAATCTATGAAACTTTGCCCACGAAGTATTTGCTCTCTTCATCCTCCGGATCCAGCGACACACTCTGCGTTCCCGTCTTACCCTGCGCCCATGCAAACACCAGCGGAAGAATGAACAATGCTGCAAAGGTGGAGGCGATCAGACCGCCAACAACGGCGCGACCAAGTGGTGATGACTGATCGCCAGCTTCGCCGAGACCGCTGGCCATCGGGATCATACCCACTACCATGGCGAGTGCCGTCATCAGGATCGGGCGCATACGAAGCGCTGCTGCTTCCGTTGCTGCGGAAATGGCATTGCCGCTATGCTTGCGCAACTGCTCTGCATTCGTGATCAGCAACACCGCATTCGAGATCGATACACCCACAGACATGATCATACCCATATATGATTGCAGGTTGAGTGTTGATCCCATCATCATCAGTAATGCAAGTGATCCAAGTATTACCGCAGGCACAGTGGCCAGCACCACGCCGGATACTTTGAATGACTGGAAGTTTGCAGCCAGCATCAGGAAGATCACTACGATTGCCACAAGCAGGCCGCTTTCCAGGCTGCTCATTGTTTCCGTTAATGTATTGCTCAAACCGATCATTTCTACTGTAAGACCTCTTGGTAACTCACCCAGTGCACTGATCGCTTTCTGTACGTCTTTGGATGCATCACCAAGATCCCTGTTATTCAGATTGGCAGTTACAGATAATACAGGCGTTGCACCAAGATTATCGTTTTCACCATAGGTCGTTCCCTCTGTGATCGTTGCCACATCTCCCAATACAGGCCTGTTTGAATTTTTCGCCAGCGGGATCTCGCTGATATCATTCACACTTTGCATATTGCTTTCCGGCACCTGTACCTGCACACTGTAACTGTAGCCGGCTTTCTCATCAACCCAGATATTTTTATCTGTATAGCGGGATGATGAAGTGGACGCGATAAGCGAACGGGAAACGTCCGTCATATCCAGGCCCAGTTGCGCCGCTCTCACCCTATCCACATCAATATTTATCGATGGATATTTTGTTGACTGGCCGACCTGTATATCACGCAGGTAAGAGATCTTTTTCATCTGATCGATCAGCTTCTGTGCATATGTTTCATTCAGTTGTTTATTTCTTCCTGCTAAGCGCACTTCGATAGGGGTTGGCGAGCCCTGACTCAGGATCTTATCCGTCAGCTCAATTGGTTCGAATGAAAGCTTCAGATCAGGAAGCTGGGTAGCAAATTGAGCTCTGATCTTTTCCTTCAGTTTATCGAGATCGGTTTTATAATGTTCGCTCAGCTGCACCTGTATCACTGATTCATGTGGCTGCGCCATCCAGAGGAATATCGGCGCAATAGAGAATAGCGACGGGTGTGTACCAACATAGGCAGAGGTGATAGAGACATTTTCCGGTCCAACGATTTGCTTAATGCCATTTATAGCAGCCAGCGTGCGTTTTTCGGTTGTTTCAATACGCGTTCCTTCGGGTGCGCGCAGCCGTACCTGGAACTGGCTGCCATTCACTTTTGGTAACACATCTCTTCCGATCGATTGCATCATCAGGTAAGCAAATCCGCAAACGACAACGATGTATGTGATGACGATGGGCCTGCGGTAGGGCATCATGCGATTGATGAAACGGAGATAGCGCATCCGCAGTTTTTCAAAGCGGCTCACTTTTCCATCGCGGTTGCTGTCAGCTCTTTCCAGCAGGATCTTTTTCTGATCCCATGTATCTTTTTCGCTGCCCGCCGGTAAGCCCGCTTCGGCCAGGATCTGTGCATCCGTTTCCTCGCCATCAGCTTCCTGTTTCTTTCCTTTGTGATGATGTTTGATCTTCATCAGCCAGTTGGCCATTACAGGCACAAATGTTTGCGCAAGGAAATAAGAAGCGATCATGCTGAATCCGATCGCCAGTGCCAGCGGCAGGAACAATGAACCAGGAATGCCGCCCATGGTAAATGCGGGAGCAAACACTGCCAGGATACAAAGAAGGATCAATAGTTTGGGGAATGCGATCTCCTTACATGCATCCCATATCGCCAGCGCCTTCGGTTTCCCCATGTCAAGGTGCTGGTGTATGTTTTCAATCGTCACCGTACTTTCATCCACCAATATCCCTATCGCCAGTGCAAGACCGCTCAGCGTCATGATATTGATCGTTTGGCCAAATAAACTCAGGAACAATACGCCTGATACAATTGAGGCCGGGATCGTCATGATCACGATCAATGCGCCTCTTACATCGCCGAGGAACAGCATCACCATCAAACCTGTTAGTATCGCACCAATAATGCCTTCGGTCAAAAGACTTTTTACCGAATTGATCACATAGGTGGACTGATCGAATTCATAGGAGAGATGTACATCTTCCGGGAGATTCGCCTGCATTTTTGGCAATGCTTTCTTCAGGCTTTGCACAACTTCCCATGTAGAAGCGTCCGCACTTTTTGCAACACTGAGATATACAGAACGTTTCCCGTTCACCAGGCCATAACCTACAGACACATCAGCACCGTCTTCTACCGTTGCAATATCTCTCAGGTAAAGATTCTGTACACCACCTTTGAATAAAGGGATGTTCTCAAAATCTTTCACCTCTTTTAATAAAGTATTTGTTGGCGTGATATAATTCTTATCACCAATCCGCACGTTGCCTGAAGGTGTTGTCTGGTTATTTACTCTCAATGCTTCCACTACCTGGTCGGGCGTAAGATTGTGTGAACGCAACATTTCGGGGTCCACTTTCACTACAATGGTACGTACGTTGCCACCAAAAGGAGGTGCGGACACAAGACCCGGAATAGTAGTGAAGGAAGAACGAACATATACGTTGGCCATATCGAGCAATTCGTTATTGCTTCTTCTGTCACTGCTTAATACCACCTGTCCAACCGGTAAGGTTGATGCATCAAACCGGACAATGAACGGCGGGTTTGAGCCGGGTGGAAAGATCGCCTGGATCCTGTTGGCAAACGCACTAAGCTCTGCTGCCGCCTGCGCCATGTTTGTGCCGGGGTAGAAGCTGATCTTCATCAGCGTCAGGCCCTGTATGTTTTTTGTTTCAATGCTCTTGATACCGTTCACAAAAAGCATGATGTTGATATATTGCTTTGCAAACATCGCTTCCATTTGTGAAGGCGTATAACCCGAGAATGGGTGGGATAGATATATCACCGGAAGATCGAGCTTCGGAAATATATCGACCTTGATGCTTGTAGCCGATTTGATGCCGAAGAAAAATAAACCGGCAACTATCACTAATATGGTGATCGGCTTACGAAGCGCGAAACGTATCAGGTTCATAGCTTATCTTAAAATTCGTTAATGAAAATGTCCCAATTGCCTGTTGCTGCTGCTTTCAGCAATAGCGCCTGCCATACATTGCTGTAAGAGATATCCCTGTCAGTCTCCGCACGGTTCAGGGCATACAATGCCTGCGTCACATCCACGATCGTTGTCAGCCCGTTATTGTACAAAGTTGTTTTCTGCAGGTACGCATCAGAGGCGGATGTCAGTTGGTTGGGTACTTCCCTGTAATTGCTTAATGCATTTTTTATCCTTGTGTCTGCCAGTGTTACCTGGGCATCCAGCTGTTGTTTCACCTGGTCGTATTCATTCTGAAGACCCTTTGAAGTGAATTCCTGCGCACGGACGGCCGGTTTTGTACGAAGCAATGTTGTCATATTCCATTGTACACCTATGCCAAAAAGGTAATTGCTTCGTGTAGGTTTGATCCCTTCCCAGTAATCATGGGTATATGCCGACTGATCGGTTGCATAGTTGGAAGAGAATCCCGAACCTCTTGTCTGGAATACGCCAAAGAAAGAGAAAGACGGGTAGTATTGTTTCCGGTTCAGGATCACCTGTCTGTTGCTGAGATCGATCCTGCTTTTGAAATATTGCAGTAGTGGATGAGTTCCTTCCTGCAAACCGATCGTGTCAGCAAATGCTGCGGGGATTTTGTTGATAAACGTCGTGTCCAGCTGGTAATCTTTCACCGGCAGGCCGGCAAGGATCGCCAGTTGATTGATCTGATCCTGCACCACGTTCTCTGCATTTATTAATGCGATGCGTGCGGCGGAAACTTCCGCATTTGCCAGTGAAGAATCCACACCTGCCAGCAAACCATTTGCGGCTCTTGCTGTGGCAGTGCGTTTTACGATCAATGCACGGTCAAGATTTTTTTGCTGAATGCCTTTCAGTCGCTGTGCCACCAGCAAATTCAGGTAAGCGCCTGCAACACGGATGCGATGCTGAAATTGTTCCTGCGCAAGATCTGTTTCATTTACCTGCAGGGATGATTTAGCTACTTCGATCCGTTGTTTGGCTCGTCCAAAACTGAAGAATTCCCAGTTGATGTTTGCAAGGTAAAGCGCACCAAATCCAGCGTTCCAGTTCTGATCAGCCAGCGGCAGGCCGGATGATGCTACACCAAGACCGCCAAAACCGTAAAGAGGCCCATTCTGTCCATTCACTGTTCCATATACCTGCTGAGCCGAGTAATTAAGATTGGGGAGATAATCCCGCTTCGATTGTATTACACGTTCTTCTCCTGCCTTAACGTAATTTCCCTTCGCCTGTATGATGCCATAATGTGCCATTGCCGTATCAACCACTTCTTTCAAAGAGATTGATTGGGCGTTGGCAGCAATACAGATCATAAAAGCAAGCAGGAAAGAAGACAGCCGTGCAGTGAGAGAAGTGCAGCGTCTCTGTTGATTCATGCTACAAATCTAACAGAGAGTTGAATACGTTGCATAAATAAAAATGATGCTTCGTATTGATAAATGATGAATGCAATTGATCATTTAAGCCATGATTCTTATTTTTTTAAACGCGTCCTTTGTAGTTGAAAAGTTACTCATTAAAATGAAAGTAGCCATCCGGAAGACTGTTGAGAATAAGTGGTTACAGGAGATCTCCGTCTTGCTCTTCACCTTCGTTTTATTTTCCCTGAATGATTGGATGCTGATCAGTTCGTGGAATAATCTGTGGAAAGGCGTGACGTATTTTATCATCCTGTATACACACGCACAGCTCAATCGTATTTTCCTCCTGCCTGTCTTACTGGAAAAGGGAAAACCGCTGACCTATGCCCTGATGAGCATCGGGCTGGTACTGTTATTCTCCGGTATACTTTACGAAGTGGCCACATTATGGCTTTATAAGAATTGCTATCTCTATAAGGACATCAAGCAGCAAAGCTATATCTATCACCTGGCGACGATGGTGGCAACGTCCATTTGCATTATGGGGCCATTGTTATTGCTGAAATATTACCGTGAGCAAAGAAAAGTGGAACAGGAGGCAGTTCTTACGCGTGAAGTACAGCTGAATTCCCTGCGCAGCCAGTTGAACCCGCATTTTTTATTTAATACATTCAATACGCTTTATGGTGTGAGCCTGCAGTATCCTGACCGTGTGTCCGATCTCCTGATGCAGGCATCGCAGCTGATGCGTTATCAGCTGGACAGTGGTTCAAAAAAATGTGTATCGTTGAAAGATGAGATCGGTTTTATAGAAAGCTATATCAACCTGGAAAAGGAAAGGGTAGGGCATCGTTGTGATGTTGAATTCATACAACTTGTGGAGAATCCCGCGCAGTACAAAATGCCTGTGATGTTGCTGGTGGCGTTTATTGAAAACGCTTTCAAGCATGGCACCTGCAGCGTTGAACAGTGTTTTGTATCTGTCTCTTTGAAAATGGAGAACGACCTGTTTGTTATGGATGTACATAATTCTGTACCTCGTAAAAAACCGGATGTTGTTTCTACGGGTATCGGTTTGAAAAATTCAAAGCAACGGCTGGCGATTCTTTATCACGATCGTCATAAACTTGACATTAACGAAACTGATCGCGATTTTCAAGTACATTTGGAGTTGAAAATTGATAAGTATGGATCAGACAAGGACCTGCATCATCGTGGATGACGAGCCAGCAGCGCATTATGTGCTGATGAGCCATATCAAACACGTGCCGCAGCTGGAGCTGGTACAAAAATGCTATAATGCGTTTGAAGCGATCAATTTTCTCCGCCAGAATCAGGTAGATCTGATGTTCCTCGATATCAACATGCCGGAGATGTCCGGCATTGAATTACTCCGCTCGCTGAAAAATCCTCCGCGTACAATTCTTACCACTGCTTACGCTGAGTATGCAATGGAAAGTTATGATTATGGTGTAGTGGATTATTTATTAAAGCCAATTAATCTGCCACGTTTCATTACTGCTACCGAACGTTATTTCGAAATTGCTGTAAAGAAAGAGACAGAAAGAAAAGAGGTTCCTTCATTCATCACCGTAAGATCCGGAGGTATCAACACGCGCATCGAACTGCAGGATATTCTGTATGCACAAAGCCTTGGCAATTTCATCCGCATCTGCACGCCACATAAAACGCATATCGTTTCACTCACCACAAGCGAACTGGAAGAAACATTACCTGATGATCAATTCCTTCGCATTCACAAATCATTCATCGTTTCATTGAATAAGATCAACGACCACGGAAAGGATACGGTAACGATCAATGACATGAAGATGCCCGTAGGCATCACATACAGGCAGAAGCTGAATGAGCGGCTGAGAGGAGCGGTGAAGTGAGGTGAGGCCGCAGGCCCTGGTGTGTGTCCGCCCCGGTGTGTATCCCCACGCACCGGAACGTGGCGAACGTGCGAAATATTCATATAATAAATAACGCAAATCTTTAATTTTTTTTCCATAACCCTCTATTTTTTTATATTGTAGGCGGTTAAGGCAATAAAATAACTGCAATCACAATCATTTTTAATTGAAAACTGTCTCCCGTCGTCGTTTTTTAGCCGATGCTGGTAAAGTAGGTGCGTTGGCGTATCCGGCCATGATGGCCTGGGATATGCTGAAGCCGGCCCCGGCACTGCCCTTCAAAATGGAAGGGAACGGAAATGGAAAAAGCATCATTGTACTGGGAGCTGGTCTTGCAGGCATGACTGCGGCCTATGAGCTTAGCAGGCTCGGTTATCGGTGTACCATCCTGGAGGCCCGTGAAAGAAGTGGAGGCCGTTGCTGGAGTGTACGCAATGGATCGGTGAACACAGAAACAGATCACGGGAAACACACTGCTGGTTTTGATGGTGATCTTTATTTCAATGCTGGCCCTTCACGGATTCCTCACAATCACGAGCTCACGCTTCATTATTGCAAAGAACTTGGTGTTCCGCTGCAGGTATATAATAATGTAAATGAAGCAGCATGGTATTTCAGTGAAGGAACCGGATCGCTCTCCAATAAAAAGATCAGGGTACGGGAGATCCATAATGATATGCGTGGGTATACAATGGAGCTTTTATCCAAAGCGATCGACCCGGCTAAACTTGATACGGGTCTTACTGCTGAAGACAATCAGAAACTGCTTGAATACCTGCGTGCCGAAGGCGGATTGGATATCGATAAACTTTACAAAGTATCTTCCCGGAGAGGTTATGCGGAGATGCCGGGCGCGGGCGACCGTTCCGGAAAGATCGCTGATGCACATAAATTAACTGACATTATCCGGTCGGGTCTGCTTGATCCCGATTTTTACAACGTAGCGGAATATACATTCGAACTGCAGATGACAATGCTGCAGGCAACAGGTGGAATGGATCAGATCGCGAAGGCATTGGAGCGGAAAGTTGGCAAGCAGATCCTGTTCAACTCTGAAGTAACATCGATCCGCAACCTTACGGAAGGGGTGGAAGTAAGCTATAAAGATGCCCGGGGTGAAAAGAAACTCACCGGCGATCTCTGTATTTGCACCATTCCGCTGCCTGTGCTCTCCAATATTGATCATAACTTTGGATCAGATGCCAGCCGCGCAATAGACTTTATTAGTTATAACAACACGGGCAAGATCGGCCTGCAATTCAAACGGCGTTTCTGGGAGGAAGATGAGCACATCTATGGCGGCATCACTCACACGAATAATGAACTGACGCAGATATTTTATCCGTCCAACGATTACCTTGGCGGGAAAGGAGTACTGATCGGCTATTATAATTTCAACGAAAAGGCAAAGGCAACCGGCGAATTATCTTATACGGAACGTGAGAAACTGGCATTGCAGAAAGGGAGCCTGATACATCCGCAATACCCGAAAGAATTTGAACAGTCGTTTTCTGTCAGCTGGCATAAAACAAAATACAGCATGGGTGGCTGGGCAGTTTACAATAATCAGGAAAGGCAAACTTATTATAAGGCATTATTACAACCGGATAAGCAGGTTTATTTCGCGGGTGAGCATATGACGCATCTCAACGCATGGATGGCGGGTGCATTCGAATCCGCAAGAAAAACCGTAGCGGATATACATGCGAGAGTGACGGGGCAGCGGGTGGCTTATCCGGGAGAAGGGTAATCGGGTTTGAGAGGTTTGATAAGTTTCAGACGTTCCATATGCTTCAACACCTCTCAAACTTCTTAAACCTTTGACCTCTCAAACCTATCAAATCTATCTCTAACTAAAACAATACTCTTATGTCTGCAAACATTCAACGCCGTCAACTTTTAAAACAGGGAGTATTGCTTGCCGGTTCACTCCCATTAGCCTCATTGCTGCAAAAAGCTGTGGGTAGCCCGATTGGCGCCCGCAATAATTTTGCAATTTCAGATCTGTCAATAGAAGAACAGATCATTCAGGGTTTACCTCCTGATATCAAAGCAAGACTTTCTGCAAATGAAAACCCTTTTGGCCCGTCAGCTAAAGCAAAGCAGGCTGCAATGGAAGCACTGGATGGCAGCTCACGCTATGGATTCGGACAAGTCAGACAACTGCAGCAATTGATCGCAAAGGAAGAAGGCGTATCTGAACGCAGTATTCTTCTTTCAGCCGGATCTTCAGGATTGCTTGATGCTGCCGCAATTGCGTTTGCACAGGTTGGTGGAAATATCATTTCCGCAGATCCTTCCTATCGCGATCTGCCTGACAAAGGAACAGAATTGAATTGCGAATGGATAAAAGTCCCGCTTACGGCCGACTATAAAACCGACCTCGATGCGATTGAACAAAAGATAAATGCAAAGACATGTGTTGTATATATCTGTAACCCCAATAATCCAACTGCTACAGTAGTGGATACTGCAAAGCTGGAAGCGTTCTGTAAACGCGTATCACAAAAAGTTCCGGTATTTATCGATGAGGCATACATCGATTATCTGCCTGATGTGAAAGCAGCATCTATGATGAAGCTGGTGAAAGATGGTCTTAAGAACGTGATGGTGGTTCGTACATTCTCCAAGCTCTATGGCTTTGCTGGTTTGCGGATCGGCTATATGGTAGCAGACAGGGATCTGCTTGAGAAGGTGCAGAAATATGCACAGGGGGGAAATGGTATTTCTGTTACTTCCGCACAGGCAGCCGTGGCGGCGTACCAGGATAAGGAATTCCTGAAAGATGCGCTGGTCAAAACAATCGCTTCGCGCGATTATCTGTATAAAGTATTAAAGGACGAAGGATACGAGTACATTCCTTCATCAGCCAACTTTGTGTTGTTTCCTATTAAAATGGACAGCATGAAGTTCGTACAGGAAATGGGAAAGCGTGGCGTAAGCGTACGTTCCTGGAAGTTCAACAATAAGGAATGGTGCCGCGTGAGCATCGGAACGATGCAGGAAATGGAAGTATTCGCCGCTGCCTTCAAAGAGATCTCGTAATTCATTAACCAAACTGCTATTGAGTTTTTATAATCGACCTATATGAGAAAGAGAATTTTCGTATCCCTGATGATCCTTGTCGGTTTTTTCCAGGCCATGTCGCAAACTGTCAAAGGAATGACAGCTGAGCAGTATGATAAAGTGAAGACTTTTGCTGTAAAGGACCTGGATAATGATACATATGTAAAAATTGAAAACCTATATGTACTTGACCGGTATGAAGGCCGCAAACCGTATTTTATTACAGGCTCGGATGGTCTTAAGAAACGGATGGATATTTATAAGGTTTTGCTGAAAGATGGCATGCAGGAGATCGGTACGCTTGTTTTTTATACAAATGAAAAAGCACAGCAATACAAGGTTTGCCTTCCCAATATGCAGGCAGAGTCCAAAGTATGGGAGAAGGCTTTTGAGGACATAGATAAAGTTGACCAGCAGGAGAAATTCTTTGCACTGAAATTATCTTATGTGCTTTCGAAAGAGTTTAGTTTTCAGTTATACAAATCCTCAAATGGTGGAAAAGATCCCGGTAAAGAATCGGAGACATATGGCAACGATATTTGTTTTCCGGGAAATACAAATGTGATGATGGCCGGCGGCATCCAAAAGCAGATGAAAGACGTGCAGGCTGGTGATGAAGTAGTAACAGTTGATCCGGTCAGCGGAAAACAGCTGACCGTTAAAGTGAAAGAGCTCACAGTGCACGAAGCAAAGAATTATGCCATTACAAACCTGTTATTGGTGAGAGCGGAAAAATATTTTGCACCCGGTCATGTTGATGTGTTGATGGATACCAGGGAATTGAGCGCCACACCCAATCATCCGGTTCTCACCGCCGGTGGCGAAAAGAAAACAGGAGAAATACTGAAGGGTGATAAAGTGCTTTGCCAGTACGGAAATGAAGGAGGGTATGAGTTATTTGATGTAGTCTATGTATCCCGGCAAGCCCAGGGCGTACAGAAAGTCTATAATATTGTAGCGGAAAGCGGCGAAACCTTTGTGATAAACGACGTAATGGTATTGCAGAAACCACTGAAATAACGTACCGCCCGCCCCGGCGTATGTCCCACGCGCCGGAATCGCCCCGGCGTATGTCCCACGCGCCGGAATCGCCCCGGCGTATGTCCCACGCGCCGGAATCGCCCCGGCGTATGTCTCACGCGCCGGAATCGCCCCGGCGTATGTCTCACGCGCCGGAACTGCCCCGGCGTGTGTCCCACGCGCCGGAACCGCCAAAATATTTAACGGCCGGTTAACTGATCCATGTGTAATTTTGTATCAGGTTTTTGTCAATGACTTTTGGCGTTATACACTGACACTGCGCTCTTTGCGTTTTATGGAAATGTATGATGCTAAAAATCCGGAACAAAAAGTTCCCGAAAGCTGTTATCTTAAAGTTCTAAAACCTTTTACAATGAAAATAGCTATACACAGGAGTTTGTTTGCACTGGCACTCCTTTTTACTGCAGGTGTTGCTATGGCTCAGACTGAACTTGCTCCTGATCAGAATCCGGCCTATGCCATAAGCAGGGCCAAATACATGAAGATTGCCGATTCAGTAAATACCTGGCAGAGCACTACCGATCAGCAGACCTATAAGGCTATTGACTTCCTCGCCGACAAAGCGGAAGGGCGTGCTAACCGCCGTGCTTTCCGTCAGCAACTGAGAACGGACAGGGCGAGAAATGGCTACTACAATAATTATAGCGACAGCTGGTATTATCCTTCTGTCAACTTCGGTTACAACAGTGGCCGCTGGAACAATTACAACAACTTCTATTCACCTTACCGGTATAATAACAACCGCCGCAGCAATTTCAACTGGGGGCTCAACTTTGGTTGGGGCTGGTAAGACCGGGGAAAGGTTCCATAGGTTTCAAAGGTTCCAAAAATTTTGTCAACCTGAAAAACGTATGGAACCTTTGACACCTATGGAACCTTCTCGATGCTTCCTATAAACTTTTCAAACAACAAAAACCCTCTTCATGAAAAAGAGCCTACTTGTCTTTTTACCTCTCGTCGCATTATTCTTCTTTACCAATTGTGCACATAAAGTAACACGTATCGATCCCTCCGAGCAGATTGATCTGAGTGGCCGCTGGAATAACACTGATTCAAGACTTGTTGCGGAAGATATGACCAAACAGATTCTTGGAGAAAGATGGATCACTGATTACATGGCAGCTAAAAGTGGTGCACGTCCGACAGTGATCGTTGGGCTTATTACCAACAAAAGCCACGAACATATCGAAGCAGAAACATTTACTAAAGACGTTGAGGGCTCTTTCGTTACCTCCGGCAAGGTAAGACTGGTGCAGGGTGGCAAGAAAAGAGAGGAACTCCGCTCTGAAAAAGCTGATCAGCAAACAAATGCGAGCTCCAGCACCATGAAGAAATTTGGCTTGGAACAAGGCGCTGATTTTATCCTGCAAGGTTCGATCAACTCTATCGTCGATTCGCAGAAAAGAAAGAAAGTGGTATACTACCAGGTAAACCTGGAACTTACCAATATCGAGACCAACGAAGTTGTTTGGATCGGTGAAAAGAAAATTGCGAAATACGTAAAGAATTGATCAATCAAACAGGTCGGGCGATCGAAAGTTTGAGAAGTTTGACGGGTTTCATAGGTTTCAGAAGTCTGAGAGATTCTTTCAATCAGGGCTTCTGAAGCTTTGTATCATACAAACCGGGGCGTTGGCCTCTGAAACCGCTGAAACTTCTCAAACCTCTGAAAACCCTCAAACTTCTCAAACTTCTGAAACTTTTCAAACCTCTGGAACTTCTGAAACGCGCTATAGCCGGTTTGCTGCTGGCTGTGCTGCTGGCTTCCTGTGCTACGTATAACCAACAGGTACAGGGATACTATTCCAGTTTGCGATCGGGTGACTATACGAATGCCGCCAAAGAGCTGGATAAGAACAAGCTGCTGAAAAAAGATCGCAACAGGTTATTGTACCTGCTGGAGCGAGGTAAGGTGAGCCATCTGATGGGGCAGTGGGATAGCAGCAATACTTACTTCAATGAGGCTGATCTTTTAATGGAAACAGCCCGCACCTCCGCAAAAGATATTGCATTGGGAAATCTTCTCAACCCAATGATGAAGACATACAAAGCAGAAGACTTTGAAACCTATCTAGTACATTATTATAAAGCGATCAATTACCTGCAGCTGGGAGAAACAGATGAGGCACTGGTGGAAGCACGCAGGATCAGTCTCCGCATTTATGCACAGGAAGATAAGGTCGGAAATAAAAACAAATACAAGGACGATGCTTTTTCATTGATGGTGCAGGGGATCATCTATGAAAAAGGCGGTGATGTAAACAACGCATTCATTTCTTACAGGAATGCGGCCGACGTATTCCTTGCCAGCAAAGACGATTACTATGGTATTGCCATGCCTGATCAGTTGAAGAAAGATCTGCTGCGCACGGCTTACCTGAATGGGTTCATGGATGAGCTTGGACGATATGAGCGTTTGCTGAATACAACCTATCACAATGAAGACAAACCGCCGGGAGGGGAGTTAGTGCTGTTCTGGGAAAATGGTTCTGCCCCGGTCAAGGGACAACAGGATCTTTTTTTCTCCCTCTTTAAAAATGCGGGCGGTGGTTTTTTCTTTGCTGACGCAAACAACGCTTTCAGTGTTCCCTTTGATTTCAGCAGTGGTTACAGCAGTGATAATATCAAACTGGAAAACCTCCGCAGCTTTCGTGTAGCCCTTCCAAAATATGAAGCGGTACAACCCGTTTATACCGGTGCGGTTGCTCAGTCGGGCTCAGTAAACGTGAAGCTCGAAGCCGCAGAGGATGTCAATAACCTCGCATTTGCTACGTTGAGGGAACGCATGCTTCGTGAGCTGTCATCAACATTAACGCGGCTGGCGATCAAGAAGCTGGCGGAAGCTGCGATCCGTCCGCCGGACAGAAAGGATAGCGATGGCAAGGCTAAATCAGAAGAGCAACGGAAGAAAGAGAATAAGGAAGATGCCACGCGCGAAGCGATCGCATTGGGACTACAACTCTTCAATTTTGCCTCTGAAAAAGCAGATACCCGCAACTGGCAAAGTCTTCCGCATACGATCTACTATGCCCGGATCCCGCTTCAGCAGGGGGAGAATAATATCAGTCTTCAGCTAAGTGGCGGAGGTAATACTTCAGTGCCATTAAAGGTTAATGGCGGCGGCGGGTTGCAGGTGATGACGGTGAATACGCTCCGGTAAGGAATGAGAAATTCCAGGCAGCCATGGTGTGTCTCACGAACCAGCCGGGTCGCCTCAAATGTCAGCAATCTTGTCCTGCATTGACCAATGTCTTAAATCCGCCCCGAAAACCCCTATCTTCACTCCATGAACGTTGTGATCGTTGACGATAACAAGATTGCACGCACTACATTAAAGCAGCTCACTTCAAGGGTAAAAGACCTTGTGGTGGTGGCTGAATGCGAAAATGCAATGGATGCATATAATGTTTTACAGGATGAACCTGTCGACCTGTTGCTGCTCGATATTGAGATGCCGGGCATGACCGGTTTGGAGCTCACCCGCAATCTTGGCAATAAACGCCCGCTGATCATCTTCACCACATCCAGAAAAGATTATGCTGTTGAAGCATTTGAATTAAATGTGGTGGACTATATCGTCAAACCAGTCACCTTACCCCGTTTTATCCAGGCGATCGACAAGGCCCGCGATATATCCCAAAGCCTGGATGAAGAAGTGAAGATCGTTCCCGACGCCTTCATTTTTATCCGCGATTCCAATATTGTCCGCCGCCTCAGCATCGACGAGATCCTTTATGCCGAAGCAATGGGCGACTACGTAAAGCTCCACACGGCCAGTAAGTTCTATGCCATTCACACCACCCTGAAAGCCGTTGAAGAACGCCTCCCTTCCGACCAGTTCCTCCGCATCCATCGCTCCTTCATCGTCTCCGTTCCAAAGATCGACACCATCCAGGATGGTGCCCTCATCCTGCAGGGCAAACCGCTGCCGGTTGCAGACGCGTACAGGGCGGGGTTGAACAGGAGGATGAATATTCTTTAGAGACGATGGCGTGTTATGCGTAACTGTCTGAGTGGTAGAGTGTATCTGCGAGCGGTTGAATGGCTATTCAGTCATTCCGTCATCGGCCATTCGGCCATAGTCTCTCCGCCGACCACTTTTCCCTTTCCACCGATTCATTTTCCCTGTCCGGCTAGACATGCTTTTCCATCAACTCCGGAAGGCTGAGCTTTGGGTTGTTGATCGGGGACGTCCGGCGATGTGAGTGGTGGGATATATGTTGTGACGGTGGCCGGAATTGAAACGCTGACGTCGTCCTTTACTATAAACCGATTCAGGATCCCGGAAGAAAGTGAATAATGAATGAGCGGATCAACTCTGGGATGTGTATTTGTGATGTAACGGAACGGGATCCTGGATCTTTTAAAACGATTTATTATTTAAGTTTTTTATTCTCATAGCAGTTTGGTTTTGGTTACGGGCTGCATCTCTATGCGGCCCTCTTTTTTTCAATCTCCCGATCGTTCTTACAAAATTGATGATGATGGTTTATCAGGAATACAACAATGAAAACTATATATACCATATTATTCTTCCTCGACCTGCTGGTGCTGATCTTTCTCTCCTTCTTCCTGTTGAGATTGGTTGACACAGGCGGGCATGCCCTGCTCACCGTTATTGTGGGGTTGGGAATGATCGGAAGCATATTTTTGCTGGGAGCATTCCTGGGCAGGTATATAAAGCCGCATAAATAGGGTTTTTGATGAGTTTGAAAGTGTTGAGGCGTTTCAGAAGTTGCCGGACATGGCAGACATAAAATTTCAGCGAAAAAATATCGATTCGGAAAACCTATCAAACCTTTGAAACTTTTCAAACCTCTGAAACCTTTCTCCCTTTTCCCTAACTTACAGCAGAGTTTCCCGCATGACAAGTAAAAGAATTATCTACTACCTGCTGACCGCATTCATTACGGGCAATCTGCTTCTCATCTTCATGCAGTATAATTCTGCAAGGAATATCGATACTCTTATACTCGGCAATGAAAAGCTGTTGGCTGAGTTTAAGACCGGGAGCGAATTGCGCGAGCTGGAGAAAGATGTCATCTCCATGGAAAGTGATGTGCGTGGCGCCATTGCCATGGCAGATGTTGGCATAGCAGGCGATCTTGCGCAACAGGTAAACGAAGTACAGGGGGATCTTTCATTGCTGCAACAGATAAAAGATGATGAAAGCTCTATCCGGTTTGTAGACGAACTCGACCGGCTTGTACAGGAAAAGATCATCTTCAGCCGCCAGGTGCTTGATACGTTTAATCACTCAGGCAAACATGCAGCTGAAGAACTGATGACAAGCCAGCAGGGAAGAAAGCTGATGGATTCCATTTCCATTGTTGTACATAAAATCGACACAAGCCGGCAGATATTGCTTACGCGGGTGATCGAATCGATTGATGACAGCGGCCGCAAAGCGCGCAGATGGGGAACGATCCTTATCATCATTGTTCTGCTGAGCGGAGCAGGCCTGTTCTGGTATATCATCAATCGCATTGCCAGTCAGAACCAGCTGATCCGGCAACTGGATGCATCAGAGAAAAAGGAAAGAGAAGCCGCAAGGATAAAGGAAAACTTCCTGGCGAATATGAGTCATGAGATCCGTACGCCCATGAACGCCATTCTTGGGTTTACCACATTGCTGCAAAAAAGAAAGCTGGATAATGAATCAGCCGCCTATATACACACGATCCGTCAGTCTGGCGAAAATCTCCTGACCCTTATCAACGACATACTCGATCTCTCACGCATTGAAGCAGGTATGATGCGGATAGAATCCACTCCATTCAGCGTACGCAGTCTTATTCATTCCGTTGAAACCATGTTTCATGAAAAGACAAAGGAGAAAGGGCTGCTGCTGACTACATCAGTTGAATCGCCTGTACCTGATATCCTCGAAGGCGATGCGGTCAGATTAACACAGATCATGGTCAACCTGATCGGAAATGCAGTGAAATTCACCCACCAGGGAAGTATCAATATCACGGTTTATACGGAACTGCTGCCGGATGGCCTGATCAATCTTTTTATATCCGTGAGCGATAGCGGCATTGGTATAGAAAAAGAAAAACTGCCGGGAATCTTCGATCGTTTCCGCCAGGCGGAGGATTCCATTACAAGAAAATATGGCGGGACCGGGCTTGGGCTTTCCATTGTAAAAGACCTGGTAGACCTGCAAAAAGGAAATATCTCCGTGATCAGTGAGCCGGGTCTGGGAACGCGTTTTCAATTTAATATTCCTTATAAGATCCCGGGGGAAACAAGTGCCATACCTGATAAAAATCAATTCACCGGGGAAACTCTCCTTGCATCCGCCGGCACAAAGGTGTTGGTAGTGGAAGATAATGAGATCAATCAATTGCTGATGAAGCAACTGCTGAGAAGCTGGCAGATCGATCCGGATATTGCCGCAAATGGTAAAGCCGCCATCGATCAACTCAGGCACCAGGAATACGAACTCATTCTGATGGATATACAAATGCCGGAAATGGATGGCTATTCCGCGGCACAATTTATCCGGCAGGAAATGAAGCTGACAACACCGATCATCGCTATGACGGCGCATGCCCTCGCGGGTGAAAGAGAAAAATGCCTTGCGGCGGGTATGAATGAATATATCTCAAAACCTGTACGGGAAAATGAATTGCAGACATTGGTAGCCCGGTTTGTCAGGCTCCGGCAAAGTAATAAACCTGCTGCAACGGATAATGGCGATGGCGGATATCGTTACATCAATCTTTTTTATATGAAAGAGATCAGCGGCGGTGATCAGGAATATGAACGAACCATAACTGCGCAATTCCTGGAACTGGTACCAGCCGATCTTGAACGCATGGATGAAGCATGGCAGAAAAAAGATTTTTCTTTACTCAGGCAGCTTGCCCATTCAATGAAAACATCGGTGTCTGTAATGGGGCTGAATACGATCCTTGAAAAAGATCTGGACACAATCGAATACAGCAAGGACGAGCAGGAGACAGGGAAAAGCCTTTCCAGTCTCATCGATTATTGCCGTCACGCAATAGACGAAGCCAAAGCTTTTTATGCAACGCTTCAATGATCAGCGGGTAAAATGATAAAGATGAAAAAGACGATCCTTTATACCGGTAGCGCTTTATGCCTGTTATTGCTGGGAATGGTCTTTGCCGGAAAAAAGAATGCGGCGCCGGTCAGGCCGGAGAAAGTATTGCCCACCGAAAAGGCATCCGCACCTGTCAAATACATCTATCTCACATTTGATGATGGTCCTCTGGAAGGCAGCGAACATATAGACAGTGTTGTATTGCAGGAGCGTTTAAAGATCAGCGTGTTTTTGGTTGGGCAGCTGGTTATGCAAAACAAAAAGCTGCAGGCTTATCTCGGAGAATACAAAACTAATCCATACATCGAAGCATATAATCACAGTTATACGCATGCGGGCGGCAAGTATAAAAAATTTTACAGCAACCCGGTGTCTGTGCTGGATGATATTCAACAGGATGAGGCCGTGCTTGGTCTTCACTATAAGATCGTACGGTTGCCGGGGCGCAATATCTGGCGTCTCGGATCACTTCATAAAGATGATGCCGCTGCTGGAGAAAGCGGAAGCGCCGCCGCTGATACATTGGCTGCACACGGTTATAAAGTATTCGGTTGGGATACCGAATGGCGCCACAATGCCGATGGCACACCCATTCAAACCGTGGACCAGATGGTAAAAGAAATTGAGACAAGGCTGGAAAGCGGCGCTACGCTAACCAAAGATCATATCGTCATTCTCATTCATGATGAAATGTTCCGCAAAACATGGGAAGAAAGTGAACTCAAGCAATTAGTAGATAAACTGAGAACGCACGAAAATTATGTGTTTGAACACGTAAGGTATTATCCTGTGGGAGTAGTGAAGTAATTGACAGCTCACTCTCCTGGGTCTGCGTCGTTTGGGATTGTTATAGTCAGGTCCCGGATCGACGTCCGGGGGAAACTACCTTACATGCAGTAAGGCCGATCAGCCGGCATCAGCAAGGTTTCTGTAAAAATGAACGACCGAATTCGCCGATTCGCCGATCCTCCAAAACAACAGGGCAGGTTGTATCGTACGTTTGGTGTATCAAATCAACACCATGAAAAGAATGCTACCTTTACGGTCTGTAGATTACAAGGTACCCGAGGCCACAAAGTCCATCAGGCGCGTCGCAGCCGATGGCGAATCAGGGCAGGAGCTGCCACCAGATTTATTGAATGTGAAGATCGATTTCCAAAGCGGACAGTTGCGATTGGATGGCAATTGGAACTTCATTATCTCGACCAACCGTTATGCTGAAAAGCATTGGTTCAACCTGCATGGCGAGAGGATCACTTTTAATGGTACAGTATTTCCCGGACATGCAGTAGAGCTTTCGGATGCAAAAACAGGCGCGGCGTTTGCCGTTGAAGGTTTCCTGTCTGATGCTGATACCGCAACGGAATACACCGGCCTCTTGCTTCTCGATCCCGCAAAAACAAATAAAACACCGGGCACCGTTTGCTGGAATCTTAGTATCTATTTATACAACAGCGGTTCCGACGATTGTGAAATAAAACTCGGCTGGTCTTTCTATCCGGCTACGGAGTTCAGTGAATGGAACTAGGGGGAAGTTTCAGAAGTTTGAGGAGTTTGACAGGTTTCAGAAGTTTGATAGGTTTCAACGGTTGTCGTAACCGAAAGAAGTTGATTTTACCCTCCCGGACTTTTGCATTTTTTGAAAGTGTCAGCGTCGCTGAAAACCTATGAAACTTCTGAAACATATCAAATCTATCAAACCTCTTCACCCCCTTTCAAACCCGTCAACTATGCGCTCACTCCCTTCCTCCAGAAAAGTCTTCGCACCGGCATTGTACTGGAAAGAGATCCTTGCTTTTGTCGGGTTGCTGCTTGCGTTCATCTTTTTCAGAAGTGAGCGCCGTGAGCTGGGTGATATCGTTCCGCATCTCCGGCAGGCAAACCGGATCTGGGTGATCGCAGGTATTGCGGTTACGGGATTATTCTTTTTGTTGCAGGGAGCAATGTATCGTGCGAGCTTTGCGGCGGTGCATTTGGATCTTCCCGTTGCACAAGGTGTGGTGCTTTTCCTCAAAAGAAATTTTCTGAGTGTGTTTCTGCCTGCCGGGGGAGTCAGCTCTTTGGCGTATACGCCTTCGCAGATCAGAAGAAATGGGTTTAATAAAATGCAGGTGCACCAGGCGAGCGGTATTTACGGATTTGTTGGTTTGCTCACCGTGGTAATTGCAGGTTTGCCTGTGCTTGTGTCGATGGCATTCAATGGAGGGTTGCGTGATGCGTCAACAGGTTTTATCAGCCTGCTGGTGATCCTTGCCGGGGTATGGGGAATTGTACGGTTGTTAAAGCCCGGTAAATTTCTGAACCTGAGCATCCGCAGGCGTTTTCCTGCGGTTGCACCTTTTATTGATGAGTTGTTTTCCGCAAATCTGAATAACCGCGCCTTTGGATCGGCGGTATTCTATTCCCTGTTGATTGAATTGTGCGGGATGGCGCATGTTTATATCGCCATGATAGCCCTGGGCTTTCATGCATCTGTTGGGGTGGCCGCTGCGGCTTATATCATTTCGGTCTTGCTGATGCTTGTGTCTCCCATGTTGCGTGGGTTGGGTGCGGTGGAAGTCTCTCTGGTATATGTGATGGAGTTGTATGGATACAGCGCGGGGCAGGCGCTGGCCGTTACCGTGCTGTATCGTGTGTTTGAATTCTGGCTTCCGCTTGCGGCCGGGTTTATTGCATTTGCCTGGAAAGGAAGAAAGATCTTCTTACGGTTGGCGCCGGTGTTACTCATCTTTTCGCTGGGATTGGTAAATATCATTTCAGCTATCACGCCTCCTATACACCATCGTCTTGTTTTGCTGGAAGAATATTTGCCGCTGAGTGCCGCTCATGCGTCCAATCTGCTGGTGATCTATGTGGGGATCACGCTGCTGGTAACGGCGGCTTTCCTGTTAAAGGGGTTCCGTGCTGCGTGGAGTATTGCGGTAGTGCTTTGCTCATTGTCGCTGCTGGCACATATTGGTAAAGCGCTGGATTATGAAGAAGCCATATTCGCGGGATTCTCACTGCTGATATTATTGGTCACTGCAAAACAGTACCGGCGCCGCGCCAGTAAAAGATGGTTGCAGATTGGTGCAGGTACTGCGGTGGTGAGCTTGCTTGCGGCGGTTGCAGCAGGCTTTATCTGTTTTTATTTCATGGATAAAAAACATTTCGGAGTTGATTTTTCCTGGAAACAATCTCTCGATCATACTTTCCGCATGTTTTTTCTCGTGCAGGATGAAACACTTCATCCGCTTACGCGTTTTGGCCACGAGTTTGTTGCGCTGATCCGTTGGTTCGGTTTTATTACATGGATCTTTGTGTTGTTCACGCTTATCAATCCTTATCTGCATTTCTCCGGTAAAACTTTCTCGGAGCAGGAAAAGGCAAAGGATATTGTGTCTGTTCATGGCCAGTCGGCTGTCGACTATTTCAAGTTGTATAATGATAAGCAATACTTTTTTTCTGCGGTGGTGGAGGGATTTGTGGCCTACCGTCTGTCCGGAGGTTTTGCCATCGTGCTGGAGGAGCCGGTATCGGCGGATACGGATAAGCCGTTTATCATCCGTGAGTTTGATCTTTATTGCAGAAAGATGGGGTGGAAAGCGGCTTACTATCGTGTTGATGAGAACAGCATACCACTTTTCGGCCCCCTGCATAAACTGATGATAGGGCAGGAGGCGATAGTTGACGTACAGAAATTCAGTCTTGAAGGCCGTGATAAGAAATCTTTGCGCAATGGTTTAAGTGCCTTGCAGAAGAAAGGGTTTGTTACGACCGTGCATGAAGCTCCGCATGATCCTTTATTCCTGGATCAGTTGCAGGCAGTATCTGATGAGTGGCTCCGGTATTTTGACAAAGGGGAACAGGTCTTCTCCCAGGGAATGTTTGACAGAAATGAATTGCAGATACAGACCATCATTACCGTGGGGGATAGCGAAGGCAGGATCAGGGCTTTTCTGAATATCATTCCTGATTATTCTCCGGAGGAATGCACTTATGACCTGATCCGCCGTACCGCCGATGCTCCCGGTGCGGCGATGGATGCATTGATCATAAGATTGATCCAATATGCGAAAGAGAAGGAGCAGTCATTTCTGAACATGGGATTGGCTCCCCTGACCGGTATCGAACAACCCGGCAATACAGCGGAGCAGCTATTGAAAGCAGCAACTTCCCGTATCGGACGCTTTAGTCATTACCAGGGATTGCGTGAATTCAAGGAAAAATATGCAACGGTATGGGAGAATAAATATCTGATGTATGAAAACGAATTTGATCTTCTTCAATTGCCACTGGCGCTGAACAGGGTCATGCGTCCAGATAAAGCGAAAAACGATCAATCTCTCTGAACGGTTAAACATGATCTTATGCGGAAATGTTTTACAATATTTTTTGCGTCGCTGGCAATAAAGGGCTACACACAAACAGCACTCCAGACACTTGAGTTTGATGGAACTGCAGACAAGCCACTTGTTATAATGGTAAGCGGTGATGGCGGACTGAAAGGGTTTACTGTTTCTTTAGCCCGCGCCATTCATGATAAAGGATATGCAGTTACACTGATCGATGCCCGCTCTTATTTCTGGCAAAAGAAAACCCCGGAGGAAACAACCGCTGCAATTTCAGCCTGCGTTGCAAAAAAGCTATCTCCGGGCAATGATCGCCGCTGGGTGATGGTAGGTTATTCATTCGGAGCAGATATTACCCCGTTTGTGATCAACAGGCTGCCGGATTCTCTGAAAAGCAGGCTGACGACTGGCCCGGTTCTCCTCTCTCCATCTACATCCACGGATTTCGAGATCCATTTGTCCGATATGTTTGGCATCGGCGGAAAACGCAGCATGGATGTGATCAGCGAGATCAACCGTATGGGCGAGATGAATGTATCCGTGCTCGCCGGCGACGATGAACAGGATTTCCCCGTTGAGAAGATAAAGCTTCCGCATTTCCATCACGAGCTGATCAGGGGAGGGCATCACTATGATGGAGATTACCGTATGGTGGCGGAAAGGGTTTGTGGTGTGATAGAGGGGACCTGAGCTTTCTGATGACCATTGACCGTTCCGGATCCAATGAAGATACCCGGTAAAAAAGCAGTTCTCCGGTAAGAGAAGCCCCTCTTTTCCCCTTTTTATTTTCTGTTACTTACTCCGGACAACAGACAATGCTCAGGGGCCGACGGTCATCGACTCCAATCGCCTGTTCACCGATTCGCCCATCTTTTCCTTTCCTGCGCACGCTAGCTTTGTTCTGTCGATCAATTACAAATCTTAAATAAATCATCATGAAAAAGTTAATGATACTTCCTGCAGCTTTCCTGTTTGCAGGAGTTGTAGCCAATGCACAGGATAACTCATATAGTGTTGCAAAAGCAACAATCGAACTGAAGGATGCAAGGGTAGAGAAGAAGGAAGCCCGGAAAGAATTGCGTGAACTGCAGGGGGACGAAGTGGGCATGCTGGTGAAGGATCATTTCTATGCAACCTTTGGTGACCTCAACCCAACATGGAGAAGAACGGGGTATTTTGATGAGGCCAGTTTTGTGCAGGATGGCAAAAAGACGATCGCCTATTATGATATGGACGCTGAGCTGGTGGGTACTACAACGCCGGCCGACTTCAATGAACTTCCCGCCAATGCGCAACGCTATATAGAAAAACATTATAAGGGATACGATATCGGTCCTGCAATGCTTTTTGATGATAACGAGGCTAACTCTTCCGATATGCTGCTTTATGGTTCCTCAGTAGCCGACGAGGATAATTACTTTGTAGAACTCAGCAAAGGAAGTAAAACAGTGATAGTTCAGGTGGATATGGAAGGAGCCGTAAGTTATTTCAAGGAGTTGAGAAAGTAATCGAGTGGTCTTATAGATTTAATTCATATATAGTTCAATATTAAAACAGGCCTTCGGGAAGCTTCCCGAAGGTTTTTTTAATTGGAACAATTTGGAAAGCCTGATCGGCACAATGTTCATTCAGCAAAATTTTCATGCAAATACCTTCATGTTTTAATCCTGAAGCCGCAGGAACAAACCGGGCATCGTGCCCCGGTAGCAGTCCATTTTTACGGTATTTTTCGAGTACTAACACGTACAATAAGTCAAAGTCTTTAACGTCTATATAGGGCTGTATTTTTTTTTAGGCCGTATCAATTCTCAATCAAAAAATTAAGGGTTTCCTATTATCGTCCTGTTATGTATTTATGAAATCATGTTTTTTCGTTAATACATAAGCATTTATCGCGGTTTTGCTTTCCAATGAACTTAGTATTTTGTGTACCTTCAGCCCCGTTAGAATTTGCATCTAATTGAAATTCAGGAGACGAGGTTGGAAAAATATGATCTGCCGTGACGGCAATATGGCCCGGTTTTTTCTTAATGGGCCGCAAAAATGGTCGGTCATCTGCTTAATTGCTTGTGACTGAGTTGGCGAAGCCTTGTATTTTTGGAGTATTCATTGCTAAAAATTATTATCTTGAGCCTCTTATTATCCATTGTCATGAAAAAAAAACCATACCTGCTGTTGATGCTATTATCCTTTTTTGCCGTACCATCTTTCGCCCAGAACGGACAGATGAGAGAATCGGTTTTTGAGCCTGGCCAAAAAAAGGCTATTTATTCACTCGGAGGTTATGTTGTCATGAGTGGAAAGACGGACTATCCGATCGGGTTGAATGGAGAATTTAAAGCTCTTAAGCTGACATCGCTGTTCAATCCCGAAGCGCAGCAATTGAGTAACAGTTTTATTACAACAACTTTTGGTCTTTATAGTGTTCCGCAAGCGGATTCGAAAATGGGTTTTTTTGACAAGAAAGGAACTCCAACCATCAATATTGCGTACTTAACTGCGGGCTATCGTTATTATTTTGGTACATATGATTATGATCAGAGCAATCCCTGGCAATGGTTTGCCGAGGCAAATACCGGACTTGCGATGATTACCTATAGGAATCCGGCGATCGCATTTTCTGCAGGTGCTGGATTCACCCTTTCGAAACACATAGATGGTCACGTGTTTTATTCAGGGTTTTATCATAATGATCAGGAGACAAAAAATATAGGAAGCCTTTCTTTTGGAATGGCCTACAAATTCCGCTGAAATAACAATTAAAATTTTTCTTTCCGATGAAAAATAAGCTCACCTGGGGAATTATTCTTCTTTCCCTTGGAAGTGTGTTCACCAGTTGCCAGACATCGAAGCAGCTCACTTATTTTCAGGATATTTCTGATACCACGTCACTACAGCAGATTCAAACAGCTAAACCCTCTCCAATTATACTACAGCCCGAAGATCAGGTCCAGGTTTCTATTTCCAGTCCCAGTGCTGAAGCGAGCAGCTTCTTTAATTTGGTGGAAGTTAGCCCGAGTGCTTCGGTGGCTTCCGGCCAGCAAAACTTTATTAACCTGTATACTGTCAGCAACGAAGGATTTATTACCATGCCTGTGCTGGGCGACATCAAGGCCGGTGGTTTAATAATGGAGCAACTCAAACAGCGGATTATTGAGCTGCTGAAGCCGTATCTTACACATCCTATTGTGTCTACAAGGCTGGTTAATTTCAAGGTAACTGTATTGGGTGAAGTTATCAGGCCTCAAACGATCTCTGTGATCGGAGAAAAGATAAATGTTCTGGAGGCTATTGGAGCTTCCGGAGACATGACAATGTATGGTGCGAGGAAAAAAGTGAAGGTGATACGAAGGCTTCCTGACGGAAATACGGAAATAGCGCGACTGGATTTTAATAATAGTAAAATTTTTCAGTCTCCTTATTTCAATTTGAGACAGAACGATATTATCTACATTCAGCCCAATCGCAACAAAAGCTTTCTGGCGAATAACACTACATTTTGGGCGTCAATTGCAATCAGTGTAGCTTCGATAATAGCTGTAATCATTACACGCAATTAATCTCAACGCCGATATTTTTCCCATTTAAACACTGCTTTTGCCCGGCAATTCTTTCATAAACAGGCAGGTCCTCACGGTATCCAAATACAGTACAAACATCAATGAACGAATACGAAATACAAAATAGCGTTTTGTCAAAGGAGAATCAGGATTTTGATGTCAAGCGATGGTTATTTAGAACACTTCGGTTCTGGTATTGGTTTGTATTAAGTGTGGTTGCATGCCTTTTTGCTGCTTGGCTTTATCTTCATTATACGAACCCCGTTTACCAGGCTGTGGCATCTGTAATGATCAAGGATGAAAAAAAAGGCGCTGATATTTCGGATAATACCATCCTGAAAGATCTCGGTATAAATGGCAGCAAGCTCGTTGAAAATGAGATAGAAATTTTGAAAAGCTACGACCTTATGGAAAGCGTGGTCAGAAAACAACAGCTTTTCGTTCAATTCTGGGCAGAAGGGAGATTGCGGGATGTTCCTTTATTCGGAAAGGATCTTCCTTTTTTACTGGAAGTTTTAAATGCGGATAGTCTCATTGCGTCATGTACCTGGATCCTTGCATACGATGCCGGTAGAATGAAACTTACTACCGGATCTGCGGGCGTCAAGGAGGTGAAATACGGAGAAATTTATTTCTTTGATGGGGTGAGATTTCAATTATTTCCAAATGACGACAGAAGAGTTACGCACCCTGGTGACTCTGTTATCAGGACTGGTATTTATAATGCGCTTATTATGCCGGTTCCGGCAGCAACCGGGGGGTATGTCGGCAAGTTGAATGTTGGAGTGGTGAGCAAGCAGGCTTCGGTTGTGTCTTTGGCGATCGTCGATCCACATCGCGAAAAAGCGGTAAAGATTCTTTCGACATTGATTGATATCTATAATCGTCAAGGACTTGATGACAAGAATAAGGTGACCTCCAATACGATCGACTTCCTGAATGAGCGGTTAAAATCTGTTTCATTCGATCTGCAGAATGTGGAGGGTCAGGTGCAGCGTTTTAAAACTGACCATCAGATTACCGATATTTCAACAGATTCGAAGCTGTATCTGGATATCGCTCGGGATATTGATATGCAGAAAGCCCAGGCGCAGACTCAATTTAATATTGTATCATCGTTGGAAAGAGATCTCTTACTTCATCAGGATAGCCCCACTCTCGTACCAAGTACGCTTGGTTTACAGGATGTATCTCTGGCATCGCTGGTTGAAAAACATAATTCATTGTTTCTCGAAAAAGAACGTATCGAAAAGAACAAGGAGATCGCGTCTGAGAATCCCAGGCTGATAGAGTTGGGTCAGCAAGTGCAGGAAATAAGAAGAAAGTTGCTGTCTAATGTTCGAAGTCTGAAGGATGCATTTGAGATCGCATTGAATGATATATCAAGGAAAGATGCGACACTCTCGGGCCGCATCCGCAATGTCCCTCAGCTGGAGCGGAGCTTACTTGAAATCCAGCGGAACCGGAATGTACAGGAACAGTTATATGCTTTTCTTTTACAAAAGCGTGAAGAGGCTGCCGTTACTCTTGCTTCAAATATTCCGGACTCAAGAACAATTGTGAAAGCCCGCGGGTTAGGCCAGGTTTCCCCAAAATCAAAAAATATTTGGTCACTTGCATTTGTGATCGGGTTATTGATACCGATGGTGATCATGCTTATTGCGAATTTCTTCAACGATAAAGTGGGCGACGCGGAAGAGATCGAACAAAAAACGCGGGTTCCGCTTTTGGGCTCCATTTCGCATATCAAAAGCATACAGTCCCCGATCGTCATAAAGCATAAAGCCAAATCTGCCGTTGCAGAACAATTCAGGGCACTTCGAACTTCTATCGGATTTACAGGTAAAGGGAAAGAAGTGAAAAAAATACTGATCACTTCTGCGCAGCCTGGGGATGGTAAAAGTTTCATTAGTATCAATCTGGCTGCCAGCTTTGCACTGCTTGGAAAAAAAACGGTTGTGGTGGAGCTGGACTTGCGTAAGCCGCATATCGGTAAATATCTGAACATTACTTCTTCTAACGGGGTCAGTTCCTTGCTGTCAGGAAAAGGAAATCTGAAAGATGTATTGATTGAGATCCCGGATTTTGAAAAACAGTTGTTCCTTTTACCTGCCGGTTATCTGCCGCCGAATCCGGCCGAGCTAGTGTCCGGAGATCAAATGCGCAAGCTGATGGTTGAGCTTGAAAAGGAGTTTGATTGTATTGTGATTGATACCCCTCCTTTCGGACTGGTTACTGACGCTGTTTTGCTGCAACGTTACGCTGATATTACTTTAGTTGTTCTTCGCCAGGGTTATACACGCAAGGGCGTTTTTGAACAACTGAATCAACTGGCAGCCCAATCTGCCGATTCTCCGGTGTATGCTTTACTGAATGGAATAGGATGGAAACGCAGGTATCAATACGGATACGGAAGCTATAACGCATATGGGTACGGTAGTGGTTACTTCGATGAAAAAGATGCTTAAGCCTCGAGATCAATTCAATATCCACCATGAAAGCTGAAAGAACGGCGCCTCTTTATATAACAAGATTTTTTGCTGCTTACGGAGTATTACTGTTTCATTTTTTGCCCAAACAGTTTTATTCCCAGGATTCGCTTATCAGAACGATGGGGGAAGCGGTCAATTATTTTTTTTTCATTTCCGGGTTCGTCATGATCGTTGCGAACCATAAGTATATACAGCAGGGAAAACTATCACCCAATTTCTCGTCTAGGGATTTTTGGATAAAAAGAATTGCCAGAATCTATCCGCTTTATGTACTTGCCTTATTGTTATGTGTGGGTTTTCATTTTTTCGTTGACCCTTTTGATCCCAGTATTCCCTACAGATTTCCTCTCGAATTTATCGGAGTGCAACGCTGGATCTATTCCGGTTCAATTAATTTCCCGGGGTGGTCTGTATCCTGCGAGTTCTTGTTTTATTTCCTGTTCCCCTTTCTTCTTCCATGGATAGTAAGACAGCCCGTAAGAAAATTAATTGCATTAGCCTTAATCTACCTCACTGTGGCAATCATATTTACCTTGTGTTGGGGCATCTGGATAAACCCGGCCATGGATCATTCGCGGATTGGTAAAGTTATAGCAGGCACAATGTATCACCACCCGGTGTTTAAGTTTGCTGTGTTCTTTTTCGGAACTGTTTGTGGGTTATGGTATTTGAGAAATCAGCCACTGCTTGAAGCAAAAAGATCCTTTTCAGTCTATATCTGCCTGTCATCTCTCGCGGCGATTGTGCTACTTCTCGCTCTTCTTCCAAAAGATTCTGATCTTATACATGCAGGGATTCTTACTCCCCTCTATTTTATTTTTACGGCATCGGTCTGCAATTTCGGAGGCCGTCTTGCCTCTTTTTTCTCCAATAAACTTTTTGTGTTCCTTGGCGAGATAAGCTATGGGGTTTATATACTTCAGTTCCCTGTGTTACTTTTCTTTGAGTATTTCCTTCTTTCCGATTCGAAGATTTCTTCTGTAACAGAATTTTTTGCCTACACATCTTTGCTGGTTATAGCGTCAGGCCTGCTCTTTTATTTGTATGAAAGGCCGGTAAAGAGTTTTATTTTAACCAGGGCTCGGGCTGGTAAGAAATGGCTGTCATTTCCCCTGAAAAAAGTGAAGCAGATTTAAATGAAAGTGTTATTTTTTACGAATCCTCACGAAGATTACCTGGCTGATTCCCTGTTTCATGGATTCAGAAAGCTCTATGGCGCGGACTGTGTTGATTTTCCTAAATGCGAAATCATGTACAAGGGATGTCCTCTTGCTGTTGCCGGCCAGGTAAGAGGTAATGGCTTTACTTTATATTCGGGCCTACTGGAAGATATCGTTGTTGACCGTTTTAATATTGGTGAAAAAATAAAAACGGGTTATTTCGATCTGATCATATTCAGCAATATCCAACGCCAATTTGGTTTATTTGTTCAATACCGGCCATGGCTGAAACCATCTAATACGGTGGTGGTAGATGGCGAGGATACAGACTTTCCGTTTCCCGCCCGTGGTTTCTGGTGGCGCAGGCCCTACTACTGGCTTTTACCAAAAGCGCACAGACAATTTTTATATTTTAAAAGGGAATGGACTGAGCGGACTGGATTTTCGCTGCTTAAACGCGTGCTTCCAGTGTCCATCGTACGCAGATTTGCTGCTGCGCGAAATTTACGAACAATATCTTTTTCATTTCCAGCAGAGAAGATCATCAATGCATTTCCCGAAAAACGTAAGCCCTACCCTGTTCATATCGTCGATACTGAAGTCGCAGGTATTATAAGTCGGGCTACCACATCTTATGCATTTAGCACGGAAGCCGCATACTATGAGGATCTTCAACAGTCACGGTTTGGCATATCAGTAAAGAGGGCTGGTTGGGATAGTTTGAGACATTATGAGATAGCCGCAAATGGTGGGATTGTTTGCTTCCGGAATCTGGATAAAAAACCGGTGACCTGTGCTCCTCATGGGCTGACCAGTAAAAACACAATTATCTATACAAGCGCTGAAGATCTTTTCAGGCAGGTAGAAAAGGTAGACGATCTCAGATACAGCCAGCTGCAACAGGCATCACTGGACTGGATCCGTCAGCATACAACAGAGAAAATGGCTGGCAGGATCATCGATGAGCTTAATTCATTTAATCAATAGAAGAATCAGTCAGATAAGTGTCCACTACAAAACGAATTATTTCGGGAAGCGCTGCTTCATGGGTTAGGATCGGGATTACGATGCTTGCGCAGCTTTTACTTGTTCCGGTATATCTCAAATACTGGTCTATTGAAGTTTATGGTATATGGATTGCCATTCAGGCCCTTGTGTCTATTCTGTCCACATTGGATCAGGGACACCAGACCTTCCTCGAATTTGAATTTTTGCGGTTTGGGCGTGATAAGCCAAAAGAAATTGCACTTACGCTTTGGTCAAGCTTATCTATTGCATTGTTTATCGGACTAATTGAGATCGGCATCGTATTATTTTTTATTTTCTGTGGGAATCTGAAAGGACTGTTGGGGTTGAAGGTAGCTAGCGAGGCCGGTCTCATGCGGGACGCGGGGTATGTGTTGCTGATGTTGATGACGGTCTGGGCCTTTGTCAGTAATATTGGTGGCATCTTCGTACGGGTTTTATCTCCTTTTGGTTATTATGCAAGAATGAATTGGTGGGGGGTATTTTCCACTGTAGTGGCGTCGATCGTGCCGGTTATCGCCGTTGCATTTGGAGCAGGCCTGTTTGAAGCAGGTGTTGTGATGGCTGCGGCGTCGGTGCTGTATTCCATTCCGCAGTACTTCGATATTTACAGATTGATGAAGAAAGAAAAGATCGGTTATCAAGGCACTTCTTTCAAACACGGAACATCCAATTTCATCTTATCGCTTGCTTTGTCAGGAAAAGGATTACTTGAAAACGCACGGCAGCAGGGTGTACGGGTGATTCTGGCTCCACTTGCGGGGGCTTCAGGTCTTGTGGCCTTTTCCACAATGAGAACAGGCGCCAACATTGCGCTGCAGGGGCTTAATACAATTACCAATCCGCTAATGCCGGAGATCATGCGATTCCTAAATCAGAAAGATCAGGAAAAAATGGAAAGCTCTTTTGGAGTTGTCTGGGCCGTTGTGATTTTTTTTCTTACACCATCGGTAATGCTACTGCAGGTATTTATCGGACCATTGTTTAAGATCTGGACTCAATCACAAGTTGAGTTTGATCCGTTGCTTTTTGCGCTTTTATCATTAGGTGTATTGGTGTTTGCCGTTGCCCAGCCTGCTATATCGATTGTCAGGGGAAATAATTTATTAAAACCGCAGGTCATAATTGCCAGCATAGCTGCTGTGTTAGTTGTTGGCGGTATGTTTGTACTTGTGCCCGTAAAAGGAATTCTGGGGGCGGGGATTTCACTGCTTGCCGGGGAGATCGTCGCGGCATTTTGTTATCGTTTTGTGGCACGACAATGGTTGCATAAGCAGGGGATGGCATGGCCCGTCAGGTCTTCGCGGATCGCAATAGCGGCAGTATGTGTGGCGGCTTTTGCGATGCTTGCCATGTATTTTGTACCGGGTTACAACTGGCTCTTTCTCGCTGCAGGATTGCTTGTGCTTGTTTATTTGATGAAACAATACCTGCATGCATTGCCGCCAATAGCCGTGTCGAAGCTTCAAGATATGTCAAGGAAAGTAGGAATTCTCAACCGATTGATCGTTTATGGAAAAAAGAGGTGAACGCATAGACTCGTTGGATTCGCTGCGTGGTATTGCCGCGCTTTCGGTGGTAGTGCATCACTCATTGATCATGACCCCGATTTTCTGGATGGTGTTTCGGCAAAAGGAACCATTGCCGGATCGTGCTGCACTTAATATCTTCACTTTTTCACCAGTGCATGCAGTATGGTCGGGTCAGGAAGCGGTGATCCTGTTCTTTGTATTGAGCGGATTCGTATTGTCACTGCCTTATTATAATAAACCGTCACTTGAATATCCTTCCTTTTTCGTAAAAAGGATATTCCGCATATACCTGCCTTACTTGTGCGCATTGGGTATTGGTGTTCTTTTTAACACCCTGTATAATGAACATGCCCGTATTGGGAATTTAAGCGAATGGTTCAATGATATCTGGGAACGAAGGGCCTCCTCTGCTGAACTGGTTGATTTTTTTCTGTTGAGAACAGGAAGTTTTCACAATATTGTTACTTCATTATGGACGATTCCTATTGAGTTAAAAATATCTTTGCTCTTCCCATTTGTGGCATACATACTAAAGCGGTTGAATGGTGTAGGTTGCCTGTTGGTATTGGTTGCAAACATCGCCTTCTACATGGGAGGTAAGCGTCTTGGTTTTCAGGATAAGTTCTCTGATTTCTCTTTATTTTATTATCAGACGTTCTTCCTGGCAGGAGCAATCACCAGTAAATACCGGAAGAAACTGGTCTTGATCTTCGAGAAACTTTCCAAGCCATCATTTTTTTTGCTGCTGATTGTTGCCTTATTGCTTTATACATTTACATGGACGATCCGGATACTTCCCGAATTTTTATTCAAGCCGCTGCAGGGTATTCCCGGTGATTATATGGTTTGTGTGGCTGCTGTATTATTTATATTGCTGGCAATTTCGGGTGATAAAGCGAAATGGCTTAATGCAAAAGGCCTGGTCAAACTTGGAGAAATATCTTTCAGTTTGTATCTCCTGCATCCGATCGTGATAGGCCTGGTTGGATTTGAACTGGGACATATTGTTCCGCCGGCAGTTACTGTGATCTTATGCATACTGCTTTCGATATTGATGTCAGTTCCTTTCTCACGGTACGTGGAAATTCCTTTGCAGAAGATGGGGCGAAGGCTAAGCAAAAAAATTACCACTAAAACGGTTTTAACGGGGTATGCCAAATAATCCAGCAGTTTCAATTATTACGATCGTTTATAACGGATTACCTTATTTAAAGGAATGTGTGCAATCGGTAGTGGACCAGAGTTTCCAGGATTGGGAGCTGCTCATAAGTGATGATGGGTCAAAAGACGGATCAAGAGAGTTTTTGAAAGAACTCACTGATCCGCGCATTACTGTTTTTTTTCAGGATAAAAACCTTGGGATATTTGATAATCTCAATTTTCTTTTCTCCCTGGCAAAGGCACCAGTAAGTCAGATTCTTTGCCAGGACGATTATTTCACCTCTCCCGGTTCATTGCAAACAATAATCAGCTATTGGAAGCAAGTTGGACCGTCGATAGGTTATGTACGCTTTAATCATTCTTTTCCTGAAGGGAAAGGTATGGTTGCGCTTCAGAGTGACGTTGTTCCGGCAGTCGTAACACCGACAGAGTCTTCTGTTTGGTTTTATCTTTTTGGTAATATTCCGGGAAACCTGTCAAATGTTTCTGTAAGAACTAATCTTGTGCTGTCAAACGGTGGGTTCGACCAGCGTTTACCTTTTGCAGGAGACTTTGAATTCTGGGTAAGGTTATCACAAACAACCGGGTTGGGGATCAGTGAGCAGAAAGTGACATATATCCGAAGGCATCCTGGTGTTGCATCGAATTATCTTAATAAGAAAGGGGAATTGCTGGCACAGATCGAAAGAATTGCTTCGGTGTTATATAAAAAATCCGTTGTATTATATCCAGAGGCTGAATTGCCGTTGAAAAAAATGGGTATTATCACCTATGATGTTCAATCAAGGGATACAGGTATCAAAAGATTTTTACGCGCACGGGATCGCTCTTATCTTATCGCGTTGAATAAAGCGACATGTAAAGCGTCTTACAATATGAATCGCGGGTGGAAGTGGTGGCTATATTTTGTAACGATCGGAGGGAGAACCGGCATGGTAAGAAGAACCCGTTCTATTATTAAAAAGGTCGGATTACTTACCAGAGGATAAAATTAAAGGATCACACTTATGAAGGTTTCGCAGATTTCTATCGGCCGGTTTCATCATTTTCAACTGGCGCGTCAGTTGGAAAAACACGGACTGCTGGATGCTATCTATACTGGTTATCCAGCGTTTAAATTAAAAGACGAAAAAGGCATTCCGATGGAAAAAATCAAAACTTTTCCATGGATCCAGGCACCTTACATGATGAGGGCCAGATTCGGTCTTCATAAATGGAATTGGTTGAACCGGGAATGGGCGTGGCTGGCCCATGAAACGCTGGATCGCTTTGTTGCATCGCAGTTAAAAACTCCCGTTCTTCTGGTCGCCCTGTCCGGAGCCGGCTTACGTGCCGGACTAAAGGCCCAGAAGCTGGGAGGAAAACATATCTGCGACAGGGGGTCATCACATATCCGCTATCAGGATCAGATCTTACGGGAAGAATATCAACTATGGAAACTTCCTTTCACAGGCGTAGACCCAAGGTCTATCCGTGTTGAAGAGAAAGAGTATGAACAGGCCGACAGGATCACGGTGCCTTCGGAGTTTGTAAGAAGATCTTTTATTGAGCAGGGTGTACCAGAAACCAAGCTTTCGAAAGTGCCGTACGGTGCAAGGCTTGAACGGTTCAGCAAATGCAGCGAGCCTCAAAAAGACAGGTTTACAGTACTTTGGGTTGGCGCTATTACTATAAGAAAGGGGTTCATGTATCTCTTAAAAGCATTTCAGCAATTGAAGCACCCTGGTAAACAATTAGTGATCATAGGCGATGTTTCAGAAGATATCAAACAGCTGATCAGAAATGAGAATCTTGATAATATAGTATTCCGTGGAATTGTGGCAAATGCCGAATTGCCTGCAGTATACAGCAGTGCGAATGTATTTGTACTTCCCAGTATTGAAGAGGGGCTTGCTCTTGTTCAGGGAGAAGCAATGGCCTGCGGTTGTCCTGTGATTGCAAGCATACATACCGGTTCTGAAGATATTCTTACGGACGGTCGCGAGGGCTTTATTGTTCCGATAAGATCCGTTGAGGCAATCAAAAGATCGATTGAAAATCTCATGGATGATCCTGCTTTGCAACAACGCATGTCCGAAGCGGCTTTGCTCAAAACGGCTTCTATAGGAGGATGGGATTCTTATGGGAAAAATTTTGTTGAAATGTTGTCTTCTATAAAATGATGGCGTACAAATGATCCCTCAATCCATTCAACACATAAAAAGACAGAAAAGCGGGCTTGCGTTACCTGCCGGAGTGACAATCGGGGGCGAAGAGGCATTTCTGCAGCTTTTTATAAAATGGACCTGGATCTTCAGCGCCATAGCGGGAGTATTGCAAATAGGGATCTGGCCAACCGCTGCAAATATTTTTGCGGTAGCCGCTATCCTCGTTTGCTGGCGGCTGATCACCTTTTTTATTTTGAGATATAATATATTTAGTCAACACCCGCTTTCCTGCTTTATGGTGCTTGGTTTGGGTTTGTCACAGGGATTGTTCCCATTGCTGTTCACACTGCTTGAGTTTCACCCCGTAACTTATAACCTTAATGAGCCGTTCCTGGTTTTTATGCATGCTATGCTGGCCGTGCTGGTTGTTGTTTGTGCGCATCTGTTCTACCGGCAGCAGTTGAAAAGAAAACCATTGGTATACCGTGCCGTTCAGCGGCAACTTCTTCGTATCGGGTTGTTTACGCCTCCAACGAATACGCAAATATGGATCATGGGGTGGACGGGTCTTATCGCAATGTTTTATGTTTATTTTTATTCTCCGTCTGTTGGTAATGATATAAGTGGGGCGGGAAATAAATTTATTCAGGGATTCGTGCCTTTCACCTATGCCCCGTTCTTTCTGTTGATCAGAAAAATGTTCAGCCTGCCTGAACAGCGGTCAAAAAAACTCATGATCCAGTTGGGTATTTTCGTGATACTTCTTTTTGTTGTGAGCATTGGTCGCAATAGCAGGGGGGCTTTTATGTTTGGATTTACCGGCCTCGTATTCGGATATTTTGTAGGATTATTACTTGGCTTCTTTTCATATAAAGTTATTACGCGTAAAAATCTTGTTATCCTGGGTATTATTTTTTGGCTTGTCAATGGCCCCCTTTCTGATCTCGGTGTGGCGATGGTGATCGTTCGTGGTCAACGAAGCGAGACGGATCGTATTGAGTTGATGAAACTCACCCTTGAAAAATATCAGAATAAAGCAGAACTTGATCTTTATAAGGCCAGCACATCAGGCAAGGATGTTGCCGGCTGGGATGAACAATACCTGAGCAATATCTTTCTTGCTCGCTTATGTAATATGAAGTTTAGTGACGCAAGTCTTGAAATATCCGAGAAGCTCGGAGGACCAGATCCTGAGATCACCGCATATGCCATAGAAAGACCGCTTGCCATATTTCCACAACCGGTTATTGATTTGTTGGGGCTCGATGTAGATAAAACAAAGGTGAACTCATCTTCTTCCGGTGATGTACTTTTTGATCGCGTAGGGGGGGGTAATGCACTTGGTGGATTTAGGGTTGGTCACTTTGCGGGATTTGGAATGGCGTCCTTCGGTTGGTTTTATCTGTTATTCCTGTTTATACTGATTATCCCGGTTTTCTTTCTGTGGGACCTGCTTGCGTTGAAAGTTAAGTCCGCAACTTCATCGGGAAAATCGCGTGTATTACTATCACTTGCGGCATTGCTGTCCATGACTGACCTTTTCCAGTTCTTTAATTTTGAAAACGTATTGTACATCATACAGTTCCTGGTCCGAGGTTGGATCCAAATAATCTTATTGTATTGGGTATTGTTACAGATGAGTAAATGGGCTTCCGGAATTTTTATAAAACGCTAACGTAGGAGATGAATATTCTTTACTTCGGAGAAGACAAGGTCAGTTCGACGGCTTATCATCGGGCAACGGCTATACAAAGACTGGGGCATTCAGTGGAAATAATAAATCCATATAAACAAGTTGAAGCTTCTTTCAATTCGGCGATTATGGGTAAGATCCATTACAGAACTGGATATTTTTTGTTGCAGCGGCAATTGCGGAAGTGGTTAAAAAAGATGGTGACTGAAATCAAAACGCCGGATGTGATATGGGTCAATGGTGGCGAGTTGTTCGGACTTGAATGCATTAGGATATTAAAGAGCGTTGGAAAACCTGTTGTGTTGTACAATAATGATGATCCCACGGGGGGAAGAGATGGCAACCGGTTTGCTTCTTTGCTGAAAGCGATCCGCTATTATGATCTTTGCCTTGTATTGCGTGTACCTAATATTGAAGAGTATAAAAAACTGGGTGCGAAGAATGTGTTGCGGGTTAATATGTCATATGATGAAGTTATTCAAAAGCCGTTTGACGATATAAACGAGATACCAGAGAAATTCCGTTCGGATATTGCCTTTATCGGCACCTGGATGCGAAATGAAAGCCGGGATGTTTTTTTATTACACCTTATCCAGAAAGGATTACCTGTAAGTATCTGGGGAGATCACTGGCAGAAATCTGCTCTTTGGGAAAAAATAAAGCCGCACTATCGTGGAAAGGCGATCAGTGGGCGGGATTATGTTGCCGGTATACAGGGCGCGAAGATTTGTATCGGAATGTTGTCAAAAGGCAACCGGGACCTTCATACAAGACGCTCAGTGGAAGTGCCTTTTATCGGGAGTGTACTTTGTGGTGAACGCACTGCTGAGCACACGGATATGTTCAAAGAAGGGGAAGAGGCTGTCTTCTGGGATAACGCAGATGAGTGTGCAGAATGGTGCAGCCAGCTGTTAGCCGACGACGTAAAAAGAGAGCATATCCGGAAAGCTGGTATGGAAAAAGTACGTGCATTAGAAGTTGGCAATGAAGATATCGCCCGTAAGGCTTTAAAAACGTTATTTGAATCTTAAAAAATGCAGAAGATTATGCAGAAACTGCTGGTATTTGATTCGCATCCCGTACAATATAGGGTTCCGATCTGGAGAATGATCGAACACGAAATACCTGGCGGCATTGATGTAGCCTATGCTTCAGATTGCTCCGTCCGTGGTCATCTTGATCGCGAGTTTGGAAAAAATATAGCTTGGGACGATCCAATGCTGGAAGGTTACGGGTTTAAGATTTTGCACGCGGAAAAAGGAGAACCTTTATCCGGCCCGGAATCGCTGACAGGCAAAGGAGTTACTGAAACACTTGATGAAATTCAACCTTCGGCCGTATTGCTTACAGGACTTAATTACCGTTTTGATCGTATAGCTTACCGTGAAGCCCGTAAGCGTAATATTCCCGTATGGCTGAGATGTGAAACACAGGATGAAGCGGTAAAGCGGTCATTTTTCAAAAGCATAATCCGGTCTGCAGTCTACCGCTTCGCATATAGAGGGTTCTCAAAAATATTTTATATCGGGGAGCTCAACCGAAAACATTACCTGCGGCATGGTGTGGATGCCATGAAATTAGTTGCAGCGCGTTATTGTACAGTGGACCGGTTTGCGGGGATGAGTGCCCTGCAAAAGCAGAAACTCAGGGAACATGCCAGGAAAAATGCAGGCTTTGCGGAAGATGCCTTGTTGATCGGCTTTTCGGGTAAGCTCATACCCAAAAAAAACCCGGGAATATTATTTGAGACATTAAAATTCATCCCCGCAGATGTACGTAGTAAGGTTGGAATTTATCTGATAGGCAGCGGGGAGCTTGAAAGCTCTTTAAAGGATGCAGCGCAATTTGCAGAAACGCAATATGGCATCAAAACATATTTTACAGGTTTTGTAAATCAATCATCTCTTCCTGCGCACTATCTTGCGGTGGATATACTGGTACTGCCATCGCGGCGAATGGGTGAAACATGGGGGCTCGTGGCAAATGAAGGCATGCAGGCTGGATGTTCCATGATCGTAAGCGACGCTGTCGGCTGTTATGCAGATTTTTCCAATCTTGAAAGATTCAGGGTATTCAGGGAAGGTGATGAAAAAGGGCTCTCGGAAAAAATAAATGAACTGAGCAAATTCAAGCGATCTTTTGAATGGGCGCAACATGATCTGAAAAATTATACGGTTGAAGTAACCGCTCAGGCGATAACACAAGCATTAAAGAAAAACTAGCAGCTATGATATTTTTAGTTACAGGTACAGCCGGATTTATAGGCTTTCATGTGGTTGAAAAACTACTGAAAGACGGACATACTGTAATTGGCATGGATAACCTGAACACATATTATGACATTAGTCTTAAGCATAACCGGCTGAGAGAAGTTGGGATAGAAGCAGGGGATCTTCAATATGGAAGTTACCTGGTAAGTAACAAATATCCAGCCTATACATTTGTTCAGCTAAACCTTGAAGATAAGTTCGGTCTTCAGGCCATTTTTGAGAAATCACGCCCCGACGTAGTGATCAACCTTGCAGCACAGGCGGGAGTACGTTACAGCCTTACGAATCCTGATGCTTACGTTAGCAGTAATGTTACCGGGTTTATTAATATCCTGGAATGTTGTAGGCACAGTAAGATCAAACATATCGTGTATGCGAGCAGTTCCAGCGTATATGGTTTGAACAGCGACCCCATTTTCAAGGCATCTGATTATACGGATCATCCGGTATCGCTGTACGCGGCAACGAAAAAGAGCAATGAGATGATGGCACATTCTTATAGCCATCTTTTCAATATTCCCTCAACAGGTTTGCGGTTCTTTACTGTGTATGGTCCGTGGGGAAGGCCTGATATGGCGTTGTTTCTTTTCACAAAAGCGATCTTTAATAACACCCCGATTGAAGTTTTTAACAACGGTGAAATGTACCGGGACTTTACTTATATCGATGATATAGTAAATGGTGTGCTCGCTGTTGCGTACGCCACACCGCCTGCTGCCAACAAGAATTGGGGAGGTTCTGATCCTGATCCGTCTGTTTCTTCCGCGCCATTCCGGATTTATAATATTGGCAACAGCCAACCTGTTCGGTTAACAGATTTTATCAGCGCTATTGAAGCAGCTACTGGTAAAGCAGCCGAGAAGATTCTTAAACCATTACAGGCCGGCGACGTGGTTTCCACACATGCAGATGTGAGTCCGCTTGAAAAGGCTTTTGATTACAAACCAGCGGTATCCGTAAAGGAAGGTGTCGAAAAATTTGTTGCATGGTACAGAAGTTATTATAAGATTTAACACAATGAGATTGGTTTTATTTTGCCACCCTTCATTTCTTTCTTCTCAAAGTATGCCAAGATATGCGCAATGGTTGAAGACAGGGATGGAAAAACGTGGACACGAAGTACAGCTTTGGCAGCCGGAGCCCAGGATTTATAATTTTCCGGCTCCTGCATTTCTGAAAAAGTGGCTTGGTTATGTTGACCAATTCGTTGTATTCCCATCACAGGTCAGGAAGAAAATAAAAAACACAGGCGCGGATACGCTATTTATATTTACAGATCATGCTCAAGGGATCTGGGTGCCACTAGCATCGGAACTTCCACATGTTGTGCACTGTCATGATTTCCTGGCTCAGCAAAGCGCTCTTGGTATGATACCCGAAAATCCCGTGGGCTGGACCGGTAAAAAGTACCAGGAACTGATACGAAAAGGATACCGGCGTGCTAAAAATTTTATTTCAGTATCCTGCAAAACCAAAGAAGATCTCAACAATTTATTGAATATACCAGCTCAACGATCAGAAGTGGTGTATAACGGACTGACTCAAAAGTATAGTGTCACGAACAGGGTAACAGCAAGAAAGGACATTGGGCGGTTTTGCAATCAGGCGGTGGACGAGGGTTACCTGCTGCATGTAGGGGGTAATCACTGGTATAAGAACCGGGCGGGTGTTGTGATGATCTATAATGCCTGGAGAGACGAGGGGGGAAAATTACCACTTTTGCTGATCGGAGAGCACCCGAACGAAGTTTTGCAAAGCGCTCACGAAAAATCGCAATACGGGCGAGATATTTATTTTCTGGAAAACGTGCCGGACGCATTATTGCCAGCTGCATATTCGGGAGCAGTTTTTTTTCTGTTCCCTTCATTGGCCGAAGGTTTTGGCTGGCCAATAGCAGAAGCAATGGCCTGCGGATGTCCAGTGATGACAACAAATGAAGCTCCTATGACAGAAGTGGCCGGCGACTCGGCAGTGCTTATTCCGCGTATGCCATCAGATAATGAGGAAAAGTTAACAGAATGGGCAACTAATGCTGCCGTTAGGCTTATGGGAACGATCAGTAGTGGCACCGGAGCACTTGTGGAAAAAGGAATCAATAACGTGAAAAGATTTGATTCAGACCTTGCTCTTGACTCAATAGAAGAAATTTATTTTTCAATATTGGACACCTCATCCGGTCCGCAGCATCGATCATAACTTCAGTATGAATAATAATGGTAAATCCGGGTTACCTCTTCGTATCCTTCATGTGATCTCCAGCATGGATCCTGAAAAAGGCGGTGTTTGTCAGGCCGTCCGTCTTATGATCAAAGGATTGGCCGCCAATGGGATCACCTCGGAAGTTGCCTGCCTGGATGCGCCGGATATGCATTTTCCCGGAACAGACCCTTTTGTTATACATGCACTAGGGCCAGGTAAAACCTCGTGGTACTACAACAAGCTTTTGGGAAGTTGGTTAAAGCAAAATTTGGGTTCTTTTAGTACGGTCATCGTACATGGCCTTTGGCAGTATCATACATTTGCGACCTTGCAAGCCTGGAAAAGAGAAAAGAATAAGGGTATAAAACTGTTTGTGATGCCACATGGTATGTTGGATCCTTATTTTCAGAAAGCAACAGGCAGAAGACTCAAAGCGATCCGCAATGAGATCGTCTGGCGCCTCATTGAGTCAAAGCTGGTAAACAATGCAGACGTATTGCTTTTCACCTGCTCTACTGAACTCAATCTTGCACCACAAGCCTTCAAAACATACAAACCGAAGAGGACATGCATCGTGGGCCTGGGGCTTGAAGACCCTCCTGCCCATAATGAGAATATGAAAGCGAAGTTTGAGGAAAGTGTAGGACAGTTAAGAAAAGACGAAAAATTTTTTCTTTTTTTGGGGCGTATTCATCCAAAGAAAGGAGTTGACCTGTTGGTTGAGGCATATGTAACAGCCCGAAATAATGGTAAAGATTTACTTCCGCTGGTCATTGCGGGTCCGGGGTTGGAAACGGGGTATGGCCAGAAGATAAAAGCCGCAGCTACAGGCCACCCTGTTTTTTTTCCGGGAATGCTTTCAGGGGCTGCCAAGTGGGGCGCGTTTTATGAGAGCGAAGTATTTGTTTTACCAAGTCACCAGGAAAATTTCGGGATTGCCGTAGCCGAAGCACTTGCATGCTCAAGGCCTGTTCTTATCAGTGATAAGGTAAATATTTGGAACGAGATCAGCAAAGGACAAGTAGGTTTGGTGGAAAAAGATGATGCAGAAGGTGTGAGCCGTTTGCTTACTGCCTGGGCGGATATTTCAGCGACCGAAAAAAAAGAAAAAGGTCTCAAGGCCAGGAAGGTTTTTGAAGAAGAGTTTTCGATAAATGAATTTGCGGCTAGGATGCTCGCATTAATCCACGAGGGACAAGGTCAATTTTAATAAAATGCACAACGTAGATACATATACCGGAGCATCGTTCTCTGTTAAGAACAGAATCGGAAGGATGATATGGATGATTGTTTATGCCGTATTTTTCCGGTATTCCCCACGCCCGGCGCATGCGTGGCGGTCTTTTTTGCTGAGGTTGTTTGGTGCAAGAGTAGGAAAGGGTGCACACATTTATCCTGGTGTGAAGATCTGGGCACCCTGGAACCTCGATATAAGTAAAGGTGCAGCTGTCGGAAGTGGCGCGATCCTCTATTCACAGGGCAAAATAATTATCGGTTGCAAAGCGATAATTTCGCAAGGGGCGCATATCTGTACGGGCACACACGATTATACAAAATCCGGCCATCCGCTGTTGATGGGAACAATTGTGATCCGGGATAAAGCCTGGGTTGCGGCTGAAGTTTTCGTGCATCCTGGTGTAACAATCGGCGAAGGGACTGTTATTGGTGCAAGGTCTGTTGTAACCCGCGATATGCCCGACTGGATGGTTTGTGCGGGCAATCCCTGTAAACCACTCAAAGAACGAGTTGTCGTTGACTAATTATAAATCCATTATTAAATAAAACAGATGAAACCACAATTAGCTGAAAATTACGGATGGGAATCTGCAACAGCAGAATCAAGTCATTCCTATCTTTTGCCTCCTGTATTGAAAGCATTCGGAAAGTATGATGTTAAATCCTTACTGGATATCGGTACAGGAAATGGCGCGACACTCCCAATATGGATTTCTAAAGGACTTAAAGTGTCCGCTTTGGAACCAGATGTGGAAGGGTTCGGCTATGCAAGTAAACATTCCCAGGCAGATGTTCGTCAGTTAGGCGTTGGAGAGTCGTTACCGACTGAATGGCAGGGCGCTTTTGATGCCGCTGTAAGCCTTGAGGTGATCGAACACCTGTTCAATCCTCATCACCTTGTGGCCACAGCAAAGGAAGCTCTTAGAAAGAATGGAATTATCATTATCTCGACTCCCTATCATGGTTACATCAAAAATCTCGCACTGGCTGTTGCAAACAAATGGGATTTTCATCATCATCCGGCTAGGATCGGAGGGCATATCAAATTCTGGAGTAGAGAAACCCTGAATAACCTTTTTATCAATGCTGGATTTGAAGAAGTCTCCTTTCACGGCGCGGGAAGACTTCCCTTTCTGTGGAAGTCAATGATCATTATCTTCAGAAAAAAATAATGTGAGCGAACCTGATGATATCTGTTTTGATCTTAACGAAAAATGAAGAGCAGGATCTTCCTTTTTGTCTTGAGTCCGTTAAATGGTGTGACGACATTCATGTGTTTGATTCATTCAGCACAGACAATACCATAGAAATTGCCCTACAGGCTGGTGCACTAGTGACGCAACGTCGGTTTGATGGCTATGCGTCACAAAGAAATGCAGGGTTAACAGGTCTTGTATTTAAACATGACTGGTTATTAATTCTCGACGCCGACGAACGTGTTACTGATATTCTGGTTAATGAAATGAGAACCTCGGTAACGGAGGCCGGGCCGGGAGTAAATGGTTTCAGGATCCAGCGCAAAGATTTTCTTTATGATAGATGGCTGAAGCACGCCCAACTTACTCCTTTTTATATCCGCCTTGTTAAAGTTGGAAAAGCAAGGTATCATCGTGAGATCAATGAAGTGATTCAGGTGGACGGAGTGGTTTTATCACTTAAAAATCACTTTCATCATTACCCATTTTCTAAAGGCTTCCGTTATTGGCTTGAAAAACACAATCAGTATTCATCCATGGAGGCAGAACGGTGGATAGAAGAACATCAAAAAAAAATCGAATTCTCCTGGAAGAAGGCCTTTTTCAGTCGTGACCTTTCTGAAAAAAACTATCACAGGAAAGGCATCTATTACAAGATGCCCGGAAGACCTGCGATAAAATGGCTGTATATGGTGATCTGGAAGCGAGCCTTCCTGGATGGTCGTGCGGGGCTTACCTATGCAACGTTACAGTCTATATATGAATACTTTATAGTTGTTAAAACAAAGGAGTTGATCCATAAAATAAAAAAGTAGATTTTTCGTGTCTATTGATTGTAGAGGGATGTACTTATTTTTCGCATGGTATATCAGTTGACCAGTTTGCAGCAGCAAAGCTGTTTGGTCCCTTATCCAATCCAATATGCGGAAAAACCTGATACTTTTAATGATTGCGGGGCTGCTATTGCCCCAGCTTGCCGCCGCTCAACCCTGCAATACTCCTCAGGGGGACCAGGTGTCATATGGGACAAACGATACCTGGTTGGGTTACGTTTACGATGAAGGAAATTTCGTCAATTATATGGGCTACGTTACAGAAGGCGTGCCCGGGAATGCCAGCTTTAGCCAGGACTTTGGCGGCTCTTATGTAAATTTTCCAACCAACGGTTGCAGTTTTTATTCTGAAGGGTTTTCGATCCGTTACAAACTGATCAAAACTTTTCCTCCGGGGTCCTATACCTTAACCATATCCGGAGACGATCAGGTCAGATTAAGTCTTGATGGAGGTGCTACATGGCTGATTGATCTCTGGACCTTTAATGGATTTCTTCCGGCTTCTGTAACGCTTACGCTAAGCGGAACATACAACATGATACTTGAATACCAGGAAGGGGCGCATCAGAACCGTGTATTCTTCAATGTGGAAACGACCTGTGCTGGTACATTTTCAGGGGAAGCATATGGCATTGGCACTACTTGGAATGCCTATTATTACAAAGGTGTTAATTTTGACCTGTATAAAGGAAGCGCCGTTCAATCAACCGGCACCAATCTTTCCTTCACACAAAATTTTGGAGGAGATGCAGTATCTTTTCCTACTAGCGATTGTCCCGTATATACTGATTTTTTCAGTGCCCGTTATCGTTTACGACACACATTTCCTTTCAACTCATACACGTTTACGGTTAGCGGTGATGATAAATACAGGCTCAGCCTCGATGGAGGAGCCACCTGGGTGATAGACCGTTGGAATTTTAGTACGGGTAATACCATGCGCATGTATACATCGAACCTGAGTGGAAGCTATGATATCGTATTAGAGTATTATGAAAAGGATGGGAGCAATTTTATCCAACTGAGCACCAATAATAACATTCTGCTGCCCTTGAACTTTATTTCGTTCATGGGAAAAGTGAATGGAAATAATGTTTTGCTTGACTGGAATATCGCCGATCAGGATTCGCCACTTGATTTTGTGATCGAAAGGAGTGCCGATGGCCAGGTGTTCCAGGTGGCGGGGGCGATAAGCCAGGCGTTTTCCTCAGGTGGAAAATATTCATATACAGATATAAAGCCCGATGCCCGCGCCGTCTATTACCGGATCAGGATGGTTGATCAGCTAAACAAGATCTCTTATTCACCCACAGTCAGGATAGCAGTATCTGCAAGGGAAGGTATCCGATTTTATCCAACGATTATTACAAACAGGACAGTTAACCTCGAAACCGATCGTAATTTATTCGGTGCTTCCATATCGGTCTGCGATATCTCTGGAAACGTGCTTGCCAGAAAACAAATAGGCCAATTGTTTGCCGGTCAGACAATTTCTTTTAGGTTCGATAACATAATGCTTGCCCCGGGTCTTTATCTTATCCAGCTTGCAGACGAAGGAAAAGTAATTAAGACAGAGCGCGTATTGGTCCGGTAATAAATTAATAATAACGATGTTCCGGCATTTTCAACGGCATTTTTTTAACACACTGCAATTATTGCAATCAGATTAGTTTGGTGGTGAAAAAAATATTACTTATCGGCGGTAACTATTCTCCCGAGCTCACCGGCATTGGCCGCTATAATGGAGAAATGATAGACTGGCTGGCAAAGAATGGATACGAGTGTACTGTAATCACCACTTATCCCTATTATCCCCAATGGCAGATCACTGATGAATATCGGAAAAAGAGCCGGTGGTATACCCGGGAAAAGAAAGACAATATCGACATACATCGTTGCCCACACTATGTGCCGGCAAAACCTGGCGGATTAAAACGGATGATGCTCGATTTGACCTTTACCATATCGGGCTTCTTTAAGTTGCTTCAGATCGCCTGTGGTCCGAAGTGTGATATCGTTATCGTGGTCGTACCGCCATTTGTTCCGGGGTTTCTCGCTGTGTTGTATAAATGGCTCCGCGGGGCCAAACTGGTTTATCATGTCCAGGACCTCCAGATCGAAGCAGCGCGTGATCTGCAAATGGTCCGTTCCAAAACGATGATCAGGATGATGTTTGCGATGGAACGGTTCATCCTGAAACGCGCAAGCTACCTCAGCAGTATTTCCGCCGGTATGGTAAAAAAGGTCAAAGAAAAGACTGGCAGGGAAACGTTGTTCTTCCCCAACTGGTCTGATACTTCCAGATTTTATCCGATGTCTTCTGATGGACTGAAAGAACAATTTGGTCTCGCAGCAACCGACAAGGTTGTTTTGTATTCCGGAGCTATCGGTGAAAAACAAGGGCTCGATGTGATCCTTTCCGCAGCCCGCCTCCTGAAGGATGTTCCTTCATTGAAATTTATTATTTGCGGTACCGGCCCTTATCGCACGCAACTTGAGCAAATGGCCGCTGAAATGAACATTCAAAACCTTTTGTTCATGCCACTACAGCCGACCGAACAGTTGAATGCATTTCTTAACATGGCAGATGTTCATCTCGTGATTCAGAAAGCAGATGCAAGTGACCTTGTAATGCCCTCCAAGCTGACTAACATCCTCGCTGTAGGTGGTCTGGCGATCGTGACAGCCAACCCTGGCAACAGCCTTTATGATGAAATAAATTCACGTCAGATCGGATTGCTTTCGCAGGCGGAAAGTGCGGAGACTCTTGCTGAAACAATTAATAAAGCATTAATAGATGATATGTCCGCCTGCAAGATCCGCGCGAGAGAGTATGCCGAAAATTATATCTCCATCGAAAAGATCATGCAACGCTTCGCAGGCGATATCGGCCTGAGGGAAACAAATGCACTACATACAGAAACGGCCACATTGAAACAACTGCCCTGAACCAGTGATCGCCTAATGGGTTATCATTGAGGCAATTCATGCATAATATTCCCTGTCATCTTTCTGATTTGGGGGGCATCAATTACATTTGCAAAAAACCACATAAATATTCTATGGGAAAAAAAGCTATAATCACCGGAGTGACCGGTCAGGACGGAGCCTACCTTTCTGAACTCCTGTTAGCAAAAGGATATGAAGTTCATGGGATCAAAAGAAGATCTTCTCTTTTCAATACAGACCGGATCGATCACCTTTACCAGGATCCGCATGAGAAGAATCTTAATTTCAAATTACATTATGGCGATCTGACAGACAGCACCAACCTGATCCGCATTATTCAGGACGTTCAGCCCGATGAGATTTATAATCTCGGGGCGATGAGCCATGTAAAGGTGAGTTTTGATACACCGGAATACACCGCGAATGCAGATGGGATCGGTACGCTGCGCATCCTCGAAGCGGCCCGGTTGCTGGGGCTTGCAAAAAAGACAAAGATCTACCAGGCTTCAACCTCTGAATTATATGGTCTCGTGCAGGAAGTTCCTCAAAAAGAAACAACACCATTCTATCCAAGAAGCCCTTATGGTGTTGCCAAATTATATGCATACTGGATCACTGTGAATTACCGCGAAGCCTATGATATGTTCGCTTGTAATGGAATTCTCTTTAACCACGAAAGCCCTCTGCGTGGCGAAACCTTTGTAACGCGCAAGATCACCCGCGCCGTATCGCAGATCGCACTCGGTATGCAGGAAAAATTGTATATGGGTAATATTGATGCCAGGCGCGACTGGGGACATGCAAAAGACTATGTGGAGGCACAATACCTAATTCTGCAGCAGGATATACCGGAGGATTATGTGATCGCGACGGGCGTGACCACCACGGTTCGTGATTTTATCAAAATGTCATTCAACGAAATTGGTGCGGAAGTCGAATTCAAGGGATCCGGTGTGGATGAAAAAGGGATCATCAAATCATCCGGTGATCCGGTTAACCTGCCGGTAGGTAAGGAAGTTGTTTGTATCGATCCGAAATATTTCCGTCCAACCGAAGTTGAACTGCTGATCGGTGATCCTACCAAAGCAAAAACACAGCTTGGCTGGGAACCTAAATATGATCTGGCCGCATTGGTGAAAGAAATGATGGCGGCAGATATGGAACTGTTCAGAAAGAACAAGCTCCTGAAAGAAGCAGGTTTTGAAATTCTGAAACAACATGAATAGGTATAAGTAAAAAGCATGGAAAAACAACAGAAAGTTTATGTAGCCGGTCACAGAGGAATGGTAGGAAGTGCTATTCTCCGCAAGTTGAAGGACGAGGGATTTGATAATATTGTTGTAAGTACTTCAGATAAACTGGATCTCCGTAATCAGCAGCAGGTAGCCGGTTTTTTTGCAAAAGAAAAACCTGATTTTGTGTTCCTGGCTGCAGCGAAAGTGGGAGGGATCGTTGCGAACAATACATACCGCGCAGAGTTCATCTATGAAAATATGATGATCCAGTCAAACGTCATTCATCAGTCTTATCTGAATGGTGTAAAAAAACTGATGTTCCTCGGATCATCCTGTATTTATCCCAAACTGGCACCTCAGCCATTGAAAGAGGAATATATGCTGACAGGGCCGCTGGAAGATACCAATGAGCCTTATGCCATTGCAAAGATCGCCGGTATAAAAATGTGTGACGCCTACAGGGCACAGTATGGTTGTAATTTTATTTCGGTTATGCCTACAAACCTGTACGGCCCGAATGATAATTACGATCTGCAAAAGTCACACGTGTTGCCGGCATTGTTGCGCAAATTCCATGAGGCAAAGCTGAATGGAGATCCTGCTGTGACAGTATGGGGAACAGGAAGCCCGTTGCGTGAATTTCTGCATGCGGATGATCTTGCGGAAGCCTGTTACTACCTGATGCAACATTATAATGAATCCGGCCTGGTAAATATCGGTGTAGGTGAAGATATCAGTATTAAAGACCTGGCAGGCCTGGTGAAAAAGATCACTGGTTTCCGTGGGGAAATTGTCTGGGATACAACCAAACCGGATGGTACTCCGCGTAAGCTGATGGATGTGACAAAACTTCATAGCTTTGGCTGGAAAGCGAAGATTGGCCTTGAGGAAGGGATCCGCCATGTATACGAAGAAAAGTTTTCGGAGAAAGTAAGCTGATTTTTATCTTACAAAGTATAAGATGCCGGAGGCAGATCGCTTCCGGCATTGTTTTTTACGATAAGCCTGCCGTTTTACATCGCATAAATTTCCCCTGTGAAAAAAACGATCCTGCAGATACTTGTACTGGCATCACTGTTAATGTTGCTGATCCCGGATTTTCATCCGGAAAGATGGTACAGCAATGGCTATCATCAATGGCTGGACGTCCTTCAGCATAGTGGTTATTTCTTTGCCTTTACACTCGCCATGCTTTGGGTATTTCCCTCGGTCCGTCGCGTTATTCCATGGTATTTATTGATTGTGCTTGTTGCAACATTGCTGGAGATCGCCCAGCTATGGATCCCCAAGCGCAGTTTTTCGTTTATTGATATGTGCAGCAATCTGCTCGGGATTACGCTTGGTTATTGTTGCTGGTGGGCAATAAAAAGGATCTTCCGCCGTTCGGACAAAGGCCGCGCAAGCAGTTGAAAGAACGAAGCTTTCGACCAGGATCCGCGGCAGTGCCGTCCGAAACTTACTGTATATTTGCAACCTGAACCAATTCTGTCCTTCTTCCTATGCGGAACCGGTATTTGTATTTTTTGAGGGTCGTATTGATCATTTGCGATCTCATCATGATCAACGGATGTTATTGGGCATGTTATCTGCTGATCAATACCGTATGGGATAAGCTCAAATTAGAAACATACCTCGATTTTGTTTCCCCGTTCAATCTTATCTGGCTGGTGACCGTTATCGTCTTCCGGATGTATAATGATGAAACAGTGCGTAAGATCGAAAGGCTGATGCGTTCAACCTGGAAAGCAGTTGTTTCGCTGGTGATCCTGTTTTCCCTTTATCTCTTCGTTACAAAGAACTACGCACTCTCACGCCAGTTCCTTCTGTTCTTATTTACCTTTTTATCCGTTGGTTTTTTTGTCAGCAGGTTTGTGATCACTGTTCTTGAAAATTCAAAAGCAAGACAACGCTCCCGTTATCGTGTAAGAGTGGCCGTGCTTGGTTTTAATGATACGGGGATCAAACTGGCTGAATATTTTGGTCTTCATGCCAGTGAGTTCAGGTTTGAAGGGATACTGGATGAGGGCGATAAATCAACGTTTGTAAATAAGAACATGCTTCAGTTGCATGATGTGATCCGCAGAGGTATCAGGCAGGCATCATTGCGAAGCATTGATGAAGTATACGCATCAGTTCCGCCTGCTTATCTTGTAACAGCTCATACATTGGTGGAAGAAGCAGAAAAGCAGTGCGTGAAGCTAAAGATCGTACCGGATCTGAACAGTGTTATTGCCGCACATTTTCAGATCAGGTATATGAATGATTTTCCTGTGTTGTCACTAAGACCCGAGCCTTTGGAGAATCTTCACAACCGGTTTAAGAAAAGACTGTTTGATATAACATTTAGTTTATTAGTGATAGTGTTGGTAATGAGCTGGCTTTATCCCATCATTGCATTGGTGATCAAAATACAAAGCCCGGGTCCTGTGCTGTTCAGGCAGAAAAGAAGCGGTCGTAATAACAAACCATTCATGTGCTATAAATTCAGAAGTATGCGCGTGAATAAGGAGAGCGAGAAATTGCAGGCCACAAAAAATGATAATCGTATAACACCGATCGGTAAATTTCTCCGGAAAAGCAGTCTTGATGAACTTCCACAGTTCTTCAATGTATTAAAAGGCGAAATGAGCGTGGTGGGGCCGAGACCACATATGCTTTCACATACAGAACAATACAGATCGATCATTGATCAATTCATGGTGAGGCACTTTCTGAAGCCCGGAATTACAGGATGGGCGCAGGTTTCAGGCTTTCGTGGTGAAACAAAGGAAATAGAGCAGATGGAGAAGCGTATTGAAAAAGATATCTGGTACCTGGAGAACTGGAGCTTAATGCTTGATCTGCGGATAATTTACCTCACAGTGTATCAGGTGTTCCGCGGTGATGAAAAAGCTTACTGACCAGGCGTGTTGTGTGGTATCCTGCATGGATCTTTAATATTCTAATCTTATTTTAATCTAATGAAAGGTTAAGGATCAGGTGTCATATTTAATGCCTTAACCTCTTTTCGTTTGTACATATTTTTCAGCAATTGAATTATATCCTGGCGATTAAATGCCAGACTTTTATCGATGCCTGAGCGAAAACGCTTATAGTGGCAGGATACTTGCTTGGTATTTAAGTGCGTCAGATTCAAAGAAGTGCTTAATTGTAGCAATACTTAAGCATCAAATTTTTTAAGTGTATACCATTATGAGTACAAACGCGTGAGGAGAAAGAGTAGTATTCCGACCAAGTAATACGCGATTATTACCCCTCTCTTCATGATTTTCATAGCATAATGCTTTACATTCTATGTTTTTTTATTTTTCTTTGTGACCGGAGTTATCAATCACATGTTATGTGTGTTTGAATTGCAAATACTCTGAACTTAGGCAGTAGTTTAAGTTGATTCCGATGTGCTTGCCGTATGAGTGAAAACAGAAATCTGTAAAGTCTGAAAGAAAACTGATGATTATTTATTTCTTGCTAGGCACTATTGTCGGCGGTTCATTGGTTATCATAAGTGTTTGGGACAAACTGGTCCTGTATCGCAAAGAAGTAACCAATTCCCGTGAAAGCATTAATCGCCTTGAAAAACTGAACCATCGCCTTCGCTTTGAGGAGTTCCTTAAAGCAGATAAGGCAAGAGAAGGAGAAGATGACCGTTACCTTGAAGAACTCGGTGAAACAGCCGCGTAATTTGTCCAGATCCAATTGAAGCTGTACCATTAAGGTAATTCAACTTCCTGTCTACATGAAACACCATGGATATTGGGGTCATGCCTCCGTATCCTCAGAACAGAACGTTCTATTGGGGTGAACAACCTGGTATACCCCGGAGTTCAGATCATGTGTGTCAGGCTTCTTATCCGTTTCAGTCTTTTGATTACCTGCGATTCGTTCACGCAATGCCTGTGAAGGTTTACGTGTATTGATGCACACAATAGTCAGTCAACAACATGCTGCGATCTCCTTTTGGGGATCGTTTTTTTTTGAGTGGGACGGTCGGCGGTCTGCTCTCCGCCCCTCTGCCGTCTATCTTCCGTATCTTCATCGTTCAAAAAAATACAACCATGTCAACTCCGGTTCCGGAAGAATATGTCGTAAAGATCTTGTCTGCGGAATATGTAACGCATAATGTCCGTCGCTTCAGGATCAGCAGGCCTGATGGGTATACATTTCAACCCGGCCAGGCGACAGATGTATGTATCAACAAAGATGGGTGGAGAACAGAACGCCGTTCTTTTACGTTCACGGGATTGAAGGAATGGGATTACCTCGAATTTACGATCAAGATATACGCTGATCATGAAGGTGTAACGGCACAGCTTGGCAAACTTGAGCCCGGCGCCGACCTTCTTCTTCATGATGTATATGGTACGATCACTTACAAGGGTGAAGGAACATTTATTGCTGGTGGTGCAGGCCTTACCCCGTTTTTATCAATTTTCCGCAGATTGCATCAGGACGGGCAGATCGGGAATAACCGTCTGCTGTTTTCCAACCGGACGGCAAAAGACGTTATTCTGAAAGATGAATTGCAGTTAATGCTGGGAAGCAATTTCATCAACACACTTACACAGGATAATGATCCGGCATATGGTCACCGCAGGATCGATGCGGCTTATCTGAAAGAAAAGGTTTCCGATTTCTCCCGCTACTTCTATATCTGCGGCCCCGATCCAATGGTCGCCGCTATAAAAGACACGCTGCTGCAGCTCGGCGCGCAACGGAACAGGATCGTGACCGAAGAATTCTAACCACGATCATCTGCTATTACCTCTACGCCCCGGTGCGTGTCTCACGCATCGGAAGCCCGGGCCAACGCCCATCGATCATCTGCTATTACCTCTACGCCCCGGTGCGTGTCTCACGCACCGGAAGCCCGTGCCAATGGCCATCGATCATCTGCTATTACCTGTCCAAACCTCTACGCCCCGGTGCGTGTCTCACGCACCGGAAGCCCAACGGCCAACGATCCCTCCCGCACCTATCCTCCAAAATCTTAAAGGTTTCCACTTATTTTTCCTCAAAAAATACTAAGTTCACTCACCAAAAACTAACGCTAATCCCTTTAATTGCTTAAAAGCTGGCGACGGTTTTGTCATAATTTAATCCACGCGAATTTTGCACGATGAAGCTGAAAGCCGGTTCGGGTTTTTATCTCTTGCTGTTATGCTATACATTTTTTGCCGTTTCTGCGGAAGCGCAGGTTGCTCCCGCCAATCCGCCCACTTACAATTTTGTTTACCGTAATTGGGATAACCAGTCGGGGCTTCCCCAGAATACCGTTTTTGAAATGGCGCGTGACAGTGCCGGTTATTTATGGGGAGCAACGGAAGAAGGACTGTTCCGTTTTGATGGCGCTGAATTTTCCATCGTGAATGAAAGCAATACACCCGGTTTATATTCCAATACTTTTTATGATGTGAAGGCCTCGGGCAGGGATCTCTGGGCATCCAGCCGCAATGCGGTGCTGCGTATCCGCCGCAAAGTGGAGCAGGTGATCGATTTCAGAAAATATGTCCGTGGCGGATGGATCGAGTCAATTGAAAAAGATAGTAAGGGCTGTCTATGGGTCGGCACAAGTACCGGGGATCTTTTCTATGTAGAGAAGGATTCCATTCATGTATGCCCTAACTGGAATGTAAACGATGCAGGCACCATTGAAACATTGAACAGCACACGCAAGGGCATTTTTATCGGCACATCCGGGGGGTTATTTACGATGACCGACCCCCTCAGTAAACCCCTTGCTGTACCGGGATTCCGGCATGTGCAGATCAATTCTTTTGCAAAAGGACGGAATGATGAGATCTGGCTTGGCACTGCGAAAGGATTATTTCATATCGGGCGGGATACTGTCCGGTATACCGAAGAAAATGGTTTAAAAGAGAACTTCATCGCTTCGGTTCATTGGGCAAAAGATGGAAGGTTATGGGTTGGCATGCGAAGTGCAGGTTACCAGGTGCTGGATAACGGCAGGTTCATTACACCGGTTCAAACACGCGTTGCTTTTGATGGCATCAGAGCGATCCTTCCTATTGAGGAAAATCTTGTGTGGCTCGGCACAAATTCATCCGGCCTTGTTCAGCTGAAACCGACATTGATCGAAGGTGCACCACAGGAAACAAACCTGGCAGGTAAGATCATCCTGCCTGTTTATCAGCATCCCAATGGTGAAATATGGGTGGGCACCGCAGGTAAAGGTATCAGTCGTTCATTTGAGGGGAAGACAGAGGTATTTACGCAGGATAATGGCATTGCAAGCAGTCTTGTGCTCGCCGTATACGGAAGAAAGGATCATATTTATATCGGCACATCCAATGGGCTTGACAGATATAATATCACTGCGAAGAAGATCGATAAGCATTTCACAGATAAAAACGGATTGCAGAATAACGGGATCCTTTGCCTGTTCAATGACAGCCGGAACCGCCTTTGGATCACTACGCGGCTCGGTGGGTTGCATTGGATGGGGGAAGATGAAGTGATCCACCCGTTGCCAATACCTGCACTGCAAAGTCATCCAAACCTGCTGTGTGCGTTTGAGGATAAACAACATAATATCTGGTTTGGAACCCGTGGCGCAGGCGCATTGCGGGTGAATGAAAATAACGAGGTGGAGCAGTTTCATGTCAATCAAAAATTTCCCGCAGATATCGTTTATGCCTTCTTTGAAGATAAGGAAAACGATATCTGGATGGCTACTGAAAAAGGTCTCGTGCTGAACAGCGGCGGTCAGTTTCGTTTGTTTGATAAAGATGCTGGTTTGTTTTTCAACGAGATCTACCGCATTCTTGAAGATCCGAAAGGATACGTGTGGATGAGTGGCAATCTCGGTTTGCAACGCATCGCTTCAAGTGAGTTGCTTGCTGTAAAACATTCCTCTTCGGGAAGAATAAGATTGGGAGTGCGTCTTTTCAATTCGCTCGACGGTATGCCAAATTCAGAAACCAATGGCGGCTTTTTTCCCGCAGGCTGGGCCATGCAGGATGGCACATTGTGGTTTCCCACTGTACAGGGCATTGCCATTGCAGATCATGGATTGATCAGCGCTGAATCAAATGCCCTGAATATACAGGTGCAATCACTGCGTTTTGGCAACCATGAATTCCTGCCCACAGACGCCATCGAAATTCCGCCAGGCGTATACAACTTCGAAATCAGATATACCAACATTGATTTTACCAAAGCGTCCGATATACAATTTCATTATCAGTTAAAAGGATTGAATGACGAATGGACGCAGGCCGGCAACAGGCGCATTGCTTATTTCTCCGCACTTGCACCGGGAGAATACACATTTGAGGTAAAAGCAGAACGATACGGATACTGGTCGCCAAGTGCTACCATTCACTTCAGGGTGCTGCCGTATTTTTATCAGGCCACCTGGTTCAGGACGTCTGTGCTCTTGCTTTGCATAACAGCTGTTACGCTGATCGTGTTGTCGTTGAAAAGATCTGCCAGACGAAATATCATCGAGCAACAAAAGATCATAAAAGCGCAGATCAACGGGCAGGAAAAAGAACGTCAGCTGATCAGTACCGAATTGCATGACAGCATCAACCAGCAGCTGACCACGGCAAAGATCTATCTTGATTTTGCAAAAAGCAATGCGCCAATGCAGACCGAGCTTATTGCAAGAAGCGAAACAATGGTAAATGCAGTGATCAACGATATACGCACACTGTGTCATTCGCTGACCCCGCCGGGCTTAAAAGATATCGGTTTGAAAGAAGCACTGGATGATCTGCTGAACCCCTACCTCACGGTAGGTAAACTGCAGACCCATCTCCGTTATGATCTCGAACCCGACGAATTGCCGGAAGATCTTCAGTTCAACCTGTTTCGCATTACACAGGAGCAGCTGAACAATATCATGCGCCACTCCGGTGCAACAGAAGTATGGCTGGATTTTGAATCCAACGCAACAGGTGTCCTGGTATCCATCCGAGATAATGGTAAGGGGTTTGATCTCAAAAAAGTACAGCGTGGCCTCGGCTTCAACAACATCAAAAACCGGCTGGCCATCTACGGCGGCAGGATGGAGATCCGCACCGCTCCCGGCACAGGCTGCACATTGCTGCTATTTGTACCGGCTATCGTCGGGCAGGAAGCGTGAACGGGTCTTGTAGGTTTCAGCGGTTTCAAAGGTTCGGCAGGCTGCATTTGTCTGATCAGTTTAATAGTGATGCAGGAGCACCGATATCTGGCGGGGCTTTTTGTGCTGACCTGTTCATCATGCTTGCACCAAACGGCTATTCGGCTGACTGTCTGAACCTCTTCAACCTGTTAAACGACGAACGCTGATCAACCCCTTATTGATAACCCGACTTTTGCCAAAGCCCTCAAACCTTTGAAACCCCACAGATCACTCCACAATAGGAATGTTAAGACTCAGGCTGAAGTTCCTGCTTTTCACTGAGCCATTGCTGCCTTTGCCCATGTTTGCCAGGCCCAGATCGTATTTGATCTTGAATATATTAAGTTGAAGGTTTACAGTAATCCCATAGTCAATTCTTTTCAGTTCGTTGCTGAAATCTATTTTTTCCTTATCACCGTTTCCCACTCTGTATTTCTTTTTGCCGGACATGGCATAGGATCCATAAGGGCCAATACCGATACCGTATGCTCCTGCAAGGTATGTGACCGGAAGATCCAATTGAACGCAGGTCAGTTTGAGGTTCGCGGGAGACGGGCCAAGGATCGTTGATTTTGAAACACCTCGTTTCATAAACAACAGCGAAGGAAAAACACCATAAGAGTCGAGATCATCTTTATATTTTTTTGCATTGAATGGTACAAAAGCACCCATGCCAAAATGGAAGTTGAAGTTTCCTGTAGCATCTTGTCTTTCCCCGTTAAGAACATGCTTGAACCCTGATATATTGAATCCGCCGAGAACATCGAAGCGTTGGGCACTGGAGAACTTGAAGGTGATCATTAATACAAAGAGCACAAAAGGTTTTGTCAGTTTCATGTTGATGAGATTTAGTAAGGAAGAATGAATGGTTTTGTTTCTCAAAATTGAAACATTGAGGCGAGGGGAGAAATAGGGATATGAACGAATTTTTGTAGGGATATATACCCAGGGGTTGCTGAGTAATTCACGGACATAAAAAAACCTCGCAATTTGCGAGGTTTTTTTATGTAGGGTCGAGGGAAAATCCACACAACACCTTTTCATTTTTTTGGAGACTCTTTTACAGAGATCAAAAGTGAAAAGTTGAGTTCGTTAAGAGACTTCGTATCTTCTTATGGATGGATGGATGGATGGATGGATGCGAGTCTTCCAGCTTTAGTTGCCCGGCATATTTCCAGAGTTCTTCGATTGACCAGGTATCTCCAATCCAGTACGGAGTCGCGGCTTAACTCGGCATCACTGCGTTGGGCATGAACACTGACTACGGCAAAATGCGGTATGGTTAAGGAGATGATTTTTTTCATTTGAATAATTTTATGGGTACCCTATATTTTAAACATGCTAATGACGTTGCTGATAAAACGCCGTTGCCTGGTAAGGCATAAGGCAGCAGACTATTCTTCATCCGCAATTGCGAAAGGATATTCCCGGAATAGAGGCAATTAGTTAGTTCAGTCATAATCAAATCATCAACTTTAATTTGTAAGATAAACCCGTTTATAATCGTTTCCGCCATAATCTGGAGAATATCGAACGAGTAAGGAATATCACTCTACAGGGGCATAAGACGGTCAGTAAAAACAATCCCTGTGATTAAGTCGTTGTAGGATTTTAGATGGTGCTGGTTATTTCCGGAACGTAATACCGGCAAAATCTACCAACGGCTCCTCTTTATTTGCGCTAAAGGTAACCGTAAAGCCTCCAAATCCAGCGTTAACACCTGAAGAAAGCGCATGGTTATTGTCGATAACATCTAAAGGGATCTCATTGGTACTGCCCATCGTCTTGAGCCGGCACATCAGTACCCTGTCAGGGGTAATATATAGCTCAACGCTTTTAAACTTGCTATCGCCGATCAGCATCTGGTAACCGTATTGCTGGTATAATCCTGTCCGCTTCTGCCAAAGACTGACGTCAATCGGTTTCAGTTGATAACCCCAGTTATACTCCCTTTCGCCAGTCCGCTGGATCAGATAATGATACCCCTGGATGTTGGTAAAGAAAAAACGCTGGCCACTTTTTTTCATCAGCGTATCGTTGCCAATGATCTCATAAGGCGCATATTGATTTGCGCTGAGCGGCTTTAAGATAGTTATTTTATCGTTTTCACGCATCCTAAGATATTTATTCGCTACGGAAATGGTCACATAAGACGTCGCTTTAGCATAGCTGCCCGCGTGTTTCTTTAGCTCGGCTGGTGACAGCTGAACAATATGAGAAGTATCATGGACTAACCCTGTTGTCGGAGCGGGAAATAGATCAGAAATACGCAGGCCGAACCTGGGCAGCAGTTTAAAGCAGAAATCTTCTGCTGCCTGTCCACCCTCGGCTGTATTGGTCATCACGATCACAGCGGCATTCTTTTCAGGAAAGAGCAGCAATTTGGCCTGGGCAAAACCAGCGCTGCCCGCATGGTAAACGGCAAAGGTCGAGTCGTTTTTGAACATAAACCAGCCCAGGCCTTTTTTGTTGGTTTCTATCGGTACCGACGCATTCTGGAGGCTGAACATCTCATGAAGGGCGCTCGCTTTAATAATAGAATTGGTTTCGCCCCGGTAAGCTTTCAGCAAGCCGGTCGCGTATTTGGTAAAGTCATTCAGATCCGCGTAAATACCGCCAGAAGCGATATCCCGGAGTTCAAACTCCCTGAAATTTTGCCCGTATGCATATATATTACTACGGTTCTGCAGGCTATCCATGGCGAATCCGCTGTGCGACATAGCTAATGGATCAAGGATATGGCGGTGAATATAATCAGCGTAATCCTCTTTGCTGACGGCTTTAATGACATTACCCAGGAGGTTATATCCCGCATTCGAATAAAGCCCTACCATGCCAGCCGGGTATAATAAATAGGTCTGGTTGACAAAGCCGGGGATATCAGTATATTTTCCGCTTTCCAGGTCCGAATTTTTCCAGATGTCGGATTGGATGCCTGAGGTATGGGTCATTACCGCTTTTACCGTGATTTTGTCTGGGCTGATGCCCGGCCCCGCCATCGGGCGAAACCGGGGCAGGTAGGTTTTTAAAGATTTATTGATATCCAGCTTCCCCTGCTCATTCAACTGCATCAGGGCCAATGCGGTAAAGGTCTTGGTTATGGAACCGATATTGACCACAGTCTGCGGCGTCATCGCAATTTTGCTTTCTCTGTCGGCATAACCGAACCCCTGTTGCCAGATTACCTTACCGTCGAGTATGATAGCAGCACTCAGTCCGACAATATGGTCAGATGCCATTTTTTCGATAAAATATTGTTCAGAAGTTTTGACAAGATCGGTTTGATCGGCAGGGTGCTGCGCAACAGCGCTGGTGGTAATTAGCACAAAGAACAATAACAGCATCTTCATATCGCAAAAGATAACATTTTCTAATTTATAAAACGAATACAAACCGCGAATTGAATGCTAAACTGTTTTTAGCTACGATAATAAACTTTAAAAAAAGGGGACTTCAATTATTTGATGGCTAATCAGAAACTTTCTTTTTCGTAAAAGAAACTGCTGAAGGGGTGCGCACCCATACCGGAAAAAATATTCCTGGAGGAGAACTTCACAATAAGTTTGATGAGGTAGTTACAAATTTGAGTTTTTCGTCTAAACAAATAGATCGGGTCAAAGAAAGAGTGAAGGCAGAGTTGAATCAAGCCGTTAAAGAATCGAAAGCGAATTTGAAGGCATTTGAAAAAGAAAAAATGAAATTCTTGCGAAGATTGAAAAGTTAGAAGAGCGTTTAATGACTGATGACATCTAAATTTCTACCTGCAGGCGATGGTTAAAGAAATACAATCAGGAAAAAGCGTTGATACTTGAAAAGGCATCTGAATTTGGAACTATCAACGTACAAGCAAAACTTGAAAAATCAGATCGTGTTTTACCTGCAATTTCTAATTTAAAAACAGTTTATCACTCGTTAGTTCATGATGATAGAAAATTATTGATAAAGGGGATGTTCAAAGCAAATCTCATCTATTCTGAAGGTGCGTTTCGAACACCTGAAGTGAATGACGCGTTTAAGGATAGCGTTCTGAAAACAAATGAAAAAGGGCCGCTCTTTTGGAGCAGCCCAGTAAAATTTGGGACCAGGTCCCGTCATGTAGCCCGTACGAGATTCGAACTCGTATCACCACCGTGAAAGGGTGGTGTCCTAACCCTTAGACGAACGGGCCGTAAAAGGGAGTGCAAAGATAAGCGCGGACAGGTTCAGCTCCAAAAAATTTTTGAAAAAATCAGCAGATTATTTTTCATCCGTCCTGCCGCGCAGATCTTCGCGCAGGCCTATAAGCTGCTGAAACCGTTCTTTGTAGGTATTCCCCACCGGTAAATACATTTTATTGATAATAACCTTGCCGCGGCTGAGAAATTCGATCTTATCAACATTGATGATATACGATTTATGGATCCTGATAAAACGTCCTGCCGGCAGCAATTCTTCCATGTTCTTCATGCTGTCCAGGGTCAGGATGCGCGACGAATGAAGATGTATGGCTATATAATCCCGCAGTGCTTCCAGGTAATAGATAGAGTCCATATCCACTTTCTGAATGCGATATTCGGTTTTAATAAATAAGTGATCCTTTTTAGTCTGGTTTGTTTCTGTGGGCGGTTTGCTTTCCAGCCCGATCAGGTATTTTGCCTTCTGAACGGCGGCCAGAAAGCGTGCAAAAGTGACCGGTTTCAGCAGGTAATCGATCGCATTGTAATTGTAACTGTCGGCACCATACTGCGGATATGCGGTGGTGAAGATCACCCTGCAACGGTTACCTGCTACCTGCATAAATTCAAAGCCCGTCATTTCCGGCATCTGGATATCGAGGAAGACAATATCGGCACCGCCGTCATTGATCAGTGCCAATGCATCCTGCGGGCGTGTGGTCTCCAGCACCAGTTCCAGCTCAGGTGTTTTGCGCACGTAGTCGGCGATCAGCTTTACCGAAAGCAATTCGTCGTCAACAACAATACAGCGTATGCGTGGGTAATCAGTCATGGTCAAGTTCCAGTTTAACGATAAATAATTCAGGTCCGTCCATCACCGACAGGTTGTGTTTGCCCGGGTATAATAATTGCAACCTGCGCCGCACATTTTGCAGACCGATGCCACCGGTCGGATCTTTTCTGCCTGTGTTCTTTTTGTTCTGGCAATAGAATGTCGTGCGCTTTGCATCGGTTTCAAGCGAAAGCACGATCTGCTCCTCCGCGGCACTGCCATGTTTGAATGCATTTTCAACAAAAGGGATCAGCAGCAGGGGCGGAATAAAAACATTTTGCACGGGACCGGTCACATCAAATCTTGTAGAGGACACCTGTTCATTTTTTAATTCATGCAAAGAAATAAACTGGCGGATATAAAACACTTCTTTCTCCAGCGGCACGTCCTGCGTTGTATCATACAACATATAACGAAGCAGCTCCGAAAAACCAGCGATGGCCTCCAGCGAATGTGGCGATTGCAGATAAACGAGCGAATAGATATTATTCAGGCTATTAAATAAAAAATGCGGGTTGATCTGTGAACGCAAAAACGAAAGCTCTGATTCCCTGTTCTGCAATAACAACTCCTTCTGCTGCATTTCCCTGAAATATGCATAACGGATAAAATAGAACGCGATCCCGTAGATCACATACAACACGATATAAAAAAGATGATCCAGGAAATAAAACCGCAAACGAAGGGCCGGTCGGGATGTGCCGGTACTTATCTTCCTCAGCAGTTCACTTTCTATTCCATAGCTGAAAAAAAACACAACCGGCAACAGCGTCATCAGCACAAAAAATATGGGCGCAAATCTCTTTCCCGGATAATAATGGCGAAACGTCAGATACGGCACTACCGCAAAAAGATAAGCAAACACAAAATCCACTCCGCGAGTAAACAATCCACCTGCCGTATCCACGCCACCCATGAACCGTGAACTGCCGTGAATGATATTCGGGATATCATACGCCAGGTGCAGCAGCAGATAAAATGCTGAGAAAGTGATCGTGAATAAAATGAGTCTTCTTCGCATTTTTTCGTTGCCCGTTATCCGTTGTCCGATGGCCGAATGGCATCTTCCAAGGGAGAACGATTTATAGATTATCGGGAACCTTATTAATTGTATCTGCGTTTTGTCATGACTGCACATTGGTCATCGGCCAACGGCCATCGATCATCACACGCGCAAGATCATCAATTCTTCATCTGCCGCAAAGCCATTTCTCTTTCATTTGCAGAGGGAATGCTTTCGTTCGTAGAAAACGTTTGCCCTCGTTAGTGGTTGCGGGCAGCTTTATGGTGAAAACCCAACAAAATGAAAATAAGCAAGACGATCTTTTTCACCGGGCTGTTCCTGATCTGTGTGAACCTGGCTGTGCTGACAAGGTTCATTCTGTTCAAGCATCCGGAGGACTCTTTTCACCGGCTGAAACATATGGGGAAAGTGTGGGGGCATCCGGGAAAAAGGGGAGGAGAGAACTGGGTGTTGTTCTCAACGATCAGCCAGATTTACAACGGTCGTTTGGATGAACGGTATAAGTGGGAGAATCTCGGCGGGAATATCATTGGGTTCATGCCGCTGGGGTTTTTACTACCGTTAACGGTCTTTCGGCGTCACCGTTTGGTCTTAACTGTAATTGCGGTGTTCGGGATCAGTTTGCTGTTTGAAGTAACGCAGTTGTATACGGGGCTTGGTGTGTTTGATGTGGATGATCTGTTGCTGAATACGACGGGTGGGCTGCTTGGCTTTATTATGTATTTGATTATCATGTTGTTTTTCCGGCCCAGAAGCCCACAGAATCGGCAGATTTGCCGGTCTTTGTCATGAAATTTTTCTTTTTGCCAATGTAAATTTGAGTTCGGCCATCTTCCACTCGGCCATCCGCCATCCGCCATCGGCCATTCCGCCATCTTCCACTCGGCCATCGGTCACTCGTTTTCCAACTATTTCCCCGTTTCCCCGCAATCCTGTAACTTCGGCCCTCTTTTTAAACTAAAACATTCCGAAATGAGCACAGTTAAAGTTGCTATCAATGGTTTCGGGCGCATCGGCCGCCTTGTTTATCGCCAGATATACAAAATGCAGGGCATCGATGTAGTGGCCGTTAATGACCTCACCAGCCCCAAAGTTCTTGCTCACCTCCTGAAATACGACAGCGCGCAGGGCCGCTTCGATGCTGACGTAAAATCTACCGAAAACTCTATCATCGTAAATGGCGATGAAGTAAAGATCTACGCACAAAAAAATCCTGCTGAAATTCCATGGAAAGATCATGGTGTTGACGTAGTGCTCGAGTGTACAGGTTTCTTTACTGATAAAGATAAAGCGGCTGCACACATCACCGCTGGTGCAAAAAGAGTAGTGATCTCTGCTCCTGCAACCGGTGATCTGAAAACGATTGTATTCAATGTGAATCATAACACACTCGATGGCAGCGAGACCATCATCAGCTGCGCATCCTGTACTACCAACTGTCTTGCGCCAATGGCTCAGGTGCTCGACGAGAAATTTGGTATCGTAAATGGCCTGATGACTACCATCCACGCCTACACCAATGACCAGAACACACAGGACGCTCCGCATCCGAAAGGTGATCTGCGCCGCGCACGTGCTGCAGCACAGAACATCGTGCCTAACAGCACCGGCGCTGCAAAAGCAATCGGCCTTGTGTTGCCAGGCCTCAAAGGAAAACTGGACGGTAGCGCACAACGTGTTCCAACGCTCACCGGTTCCCTCACTGAAGTAACAGCAGTTCTGGGCAAGAAAACAACTGTGGAAGAACTGAACGCTGCAATGAAAGCCGCCTCTAACGAAAGCTTCGGTTACACTGAAGATGAGATCGTAAGCAGCGACATCATCGGCATCAGCTACGGTTCACTGTTTGACGCTACGCAAACACGCGTTCAGACTGTTGGTGACACTCAACTTGTTCGTACTGTATCATGGTATGATAATGAAATGAGCTATGTGAGCCAGCTGGTTCGTACCGTGAATTACTTTGCGAAGATGATCTCCAAATAATCAGGATTATCACTTGATAAATTCTTTTCGTTCAAAGCCTTCTTTATCAGAAGGCTTTTTTAGTGAAGATGAGTAAGCGATTTTGGATTTGCATAATCTCCCACGGATCTTTCGCTTATGCAAATTACGGTTGCCTGGATATGCGAATCACTTGCCGGATAAAGACTGACAAACCCGCGGGAGATTACGCCGCGCATATCACACAATGGAATTACTTATCTTTGGAACCTAACAATAAACAGCAAGCATGTCAAAATTTTCTGACTATAACTTCAAAGGACAAAAAGCCCTCGTTAGGGTTGATTTCAATGTCCCTCTTAATGATAAATATGAGATCACAGATGATACGCGTATCACCGCGGCTATTCCAACCATTCAAAAGATTTTGAAAGATGGAGGATCTGTGATCCTCATGTCACACCTGGGAAGACCGAAAGATGGTCCAACGGAAAAATATTCATTGAAGCATCTTATCAGCCATCTTTCTGATCTGCTGAAAGTGAAAGTGATCTTTGCCAATGATTGTATTGGTGAAGAAGCGTATAAAGCACAGGCCGCATTGAAGCCGGGTGAAGTATTGTTGCTGGAAAATCTTCGTTTTTATAAGGAAGAAGAAAAGGGTGATAAAGCATTTGCGGAAAAACTTTCCAAACTTGGTGATGTGTGGGTGAACGATGCATTTGGTACAGCGCACCGGGCACATGCATCCACTGCCGTGATCGCTGAATTTTTCCCTGCTGATAAAAGATTGTTTGGCCTGCTGATGGAAGCGGAAGTGGAAAGTGCGGAAAAAGTATTGCATGCATCGGCTAAACCGTTTGTTGCCATCATCGGTGGCGCAAAGGTTTCTGATAAGATCCTGATCATTGAAAACCTGCTGGAGCGCGCTACCGACATTATCATCGGCGGCGGCATGGCTTATACATTCATGAAAGCAGAAGGCGGGAAGATCGGTAAATCACTTTGTGAAGAAGACCGTCTGGACACAGCACGTGAGCTGCTGAAAAAAGCGGAAGCAAAAGGTGTGTGTATTCACCTGCCTTCAGATTCTGTGATCGCTGATAAGTTTGCGGCTGACGCAGAAACTTCTGCGGCGCCCAGCAATAATATTCCCGATGGCTGGATGGGGCTGGATATTGCAAGTAATGCCATCGAGCAATTCTGTAATGTGATCCATCGTTCCAAAACCATTTTATGGAATGGCCCGATGGGGGTGTTTGAAATGGAAAAATTCCAGCACGGTACAAAAAGCGTGGCGACAGCCGTAGCCGAAGCCACACAGAAAGGCGCCTTCTCCCTTGTTGGCGGCGGCGATTCCGTTGCGGCCGTTAACCAGTTTGGCTTCGCCGAAAAGGTTAGCTACGTCTCCACAGGCGGCGGCGCCATGCTCGAGTACTTCGAAGGAAAAACACTGCCCGGTATTGCTGCGGTGCAAAACTCCTGAGGAACGAGGGACAATGCCAGATGAATGATGGCCGGGCTCCGCAAATCGACAATGAGTAGCAATAGTGAAGCCTTCCTGCACAGGAGGGCTTCGCTATTGTTAGCTGTTACAAGGCGCGAAGCCCGGTCATCTGCCGTCTGCCTTCGATGCATCGGCGCATCATTCCCCACGTATTGATTTTAAACGGGATAGACAGTCTCTGATTACAGAAACAAAATACCGCACTCTTTTTCTTTTTTGTCAGGGTTAGCACCTAGTTTTGTTTCACTTATGAGATTAAAAAAAATACAACCTTTCCTTCTTCTCCTTCTCCTGATCGGCACTGTATCCTGTCAGAAAGAAGTAGATTATGTTGACCTAAGCGGAAGCCCCCTCACCCCTGCCCCTGACCCCGGCAGCCCTTCAGATAAGTCAATCATCGGGACATGGAGATTCGTGAAGATCACTGGCGTTTCCAAAACGACCATTGAAGCAACGATATCCGGTGAAGTAACAAAGAATGTTTCCACGATGAATGTTGATTCAAGAGAAGCAAGTGGCACTATGACTTTCAACGAAACAACGGTAACTACCAGCAAGATAAAATATGCTTCACTTACTACGACCAGCGGGCTTACCTATGTGAACGGTTCTCTGGAGAGTGAGGTGAATATGCCTTACGACTTTGTAGCGCCAGAATCAAGCGGTACCTCCAGGTACAGGAAAGTGACTGCCGATTCGATCTATGTAGAGTCCGGACTGATAAATATTGAATCGCAGCCAGGCAGCCCTACGGCCTCACAGCCATCAGGAGCAAGGATCAGCTGGCTCCGTGACACACTTGTACTCAGAATTCAGGCGAAGCAGGAACAAACACAGGACTTCGGAGGAATGCCCGCAAAAATCGGCATCGATCTTGATTACAAAGCCAAATACGTAAAACAATAGAAAAGAAAGCCCTGAATTTTCAGGGCTTTCTTTTTGAAATATATTGTAGCCGGAAGAACACCTGCCATCGAACCAGGACTTTCCCTTTGCCGCTGCAAAGCATACATTCGCCGGTCACCTGATCGTCTTACCCGAAAAAGTCACCCCGCCCATTCCTAAAAACGCTAATTTTATTCCCTAATAAAACCTATCAAACATGAAAGGAACCAAAAACCTTGGACTTATTATTATTGTCGCAATCGTGCTCATCTTTGGCGTTTGGGGATGCAGCGGGTATAATGGTTTGGTTAAACAGGATGAATCTGTGAATAATGCCTGGAACAATGTGAACACGGAGTATCAGAAAAGAGCTGACCTGGTAGACAACCTTGTGAACACCGTAAAAGGGGCGGCTAATTTTGAAAAGGAAACATTGACAGGTCTGGTTGAAGCAAGAGCAAAAGCAACATCGATAAATCTTACTGCGGATCAGCTGACGCCTGAGAATATGGCAAAATTCCAGCAGGCTCAGGGTGAAATGAGCGGAGCACTCAGCCGCTTGCTGGCCGTTGTGGAGAACTACCCTGACCTGAAAGCAAATCAAAACTTCCTGCAACTGCAGGGGCAGCTCGAAGGTATTGAAAACGATATCCGGGGTTCAAGGCGAACATTCAACGATCAGGTGAATGTGTACAATACAAAAGTGAGGTCATTCCCGATGAACCTGCTCTCCGGCATGTTTGGCTTCTCCAAAAAAGAAGGATTCAAAGCAGATGAAGGGGCAGAGAAAGCGCCGAAAGTTCAATTCTAATCATGCAAAAGAAAAAATACACCGGCCTCATGATCATTGGGGCCGTTATTTTATTGTTGGTAATTTTTGTGACCACAACCTATAACGGCATTGTTAAGAAGGACGAGAAAGTGAAACAGCAGTGGTCTGAAGTGCAAAGCACCTATCAGCGCCGCCTCGACCTGGTACCAAACCTGGTGAATACGGTGAAAGGTGTATCTGACTTCGAAAGCAGTACACTTGAACAGATCGCCGCAGCAAGAGCGGAGGCCTTATCTGTAAGATCGGCCGGTGAACTCACAGCGGAGAATGTGAATGCACAACAGCGCGCACAGGATAATCTTGCCAGTGCTGCCAACCGGTTGATCGTTGTAGTGGAAAAATATCCAACCTTAAAAGGTACTGCCGCCTACTCAGGTCTGCAAACCCAGCTGGAAGGAACCGAACGGAGAATTAAAGTGGCCAGAAATGATTTCAATGCGGCCGTGGCTGACTATAACAAACAGGTAAGAAACTTCCCTGGAAATATCGTTGCCCGCTTATTTGGTTACAAACCAAAAGAAGGATTTACCGCCGCAGAGGGAAGTGATAAGTCGGTGGAAATAAAGTTTTAGAAGTAAAAAGTAATTTTAAAAAAAAAACTTTCAATCGCTTTTATAAACGGCTGTTTTTTGACTTTTAAATTTTGACTTTTTAATTAAACTCATTACCGTGTTTTCATTATTCAGAAAAAGAAAGCCATTTTTTACGGAACCTGAACGGAACCAGATCGTAGAGTCTGTGCGCCAGGCTGAGTTGCGTACCAGTGGCGAAGTAAGGGTTTTTGTAGAAAGCTTTTGTCCTTATGTGGACGCGGTTGATCGTGCGGGTGAAATATTCTTTCGCCTGGAAATGGATGAAACCGCCCAACACAATGCCGTACTGGTATACGTGGCATTAAAGGACCGTCAGCTGGCAGTGTTTGGAGACGCGGGGATTCATGAGAGAGTTGGTACGGAATACTGGAACAGTGAAGTGGGAATGATGATCAGCAAATTCAACTCAGAAAATTACGCGGACGGCATCAGTCAATGTGTGCTGGATATCGGCCAGGCGCTTCAACATCATTTTCCTTACGATAAGGCTACAGATAAAAACGAATTACCGGACGATATAGTCTTCGGCAAATAATTTCCATGAAACAATTTCTCTCCATATTTTTTCTGCTGCTGGCATTCGCGTCATCGGCACAGATAGAAAGAGCGATTCCTGCGAGGCCCAATCCACCAATACTGGTGAATGATCTCACTGGTTCAATGCTCACTCCTGAACAAAAAGCAGCACTCGAACAAAAACTCGTAGCGTATGACGATAGTACCTCCAACCAGGTGGCCATCGTTATCGTTAATGATCTCAAGGGATATTCTGCTGCGGATTATGCCATCGCTCTTGGGCGTTCATGGGGTGTGGGTAATAAGAACTTTGATAATGGTATTGTGATCCTGGTCTCCACTGGCGGGGGAACGGGTAACCGGGATGCATTTATTGCTGTCGGTTATGGTCTTGAAGGAGTGATCCCCGATCTCACCGCCGATGCCATCCTTAATAATGAACTGATCCCAAACTTTAAGCGCGGAAATTATTACGGTGGTCTGGATGATGCTACAACGGCGATCATCAAAGCCGCGGAAGGAAAATACAAAGCTCCGGATGGTTATCGGAAGAGGGGAAAAGGCGGCATTAGCCCGTTTGCTATTATCATCATCGTGATCGTTCTGTTGGTACTCTTTGGCGGCATAGGCAACAGTGGCGGCGGTGGTTACGTATCCCGCAGAGGTTACTCTCCGTGGATCGGCGGCGGCTGGTCCGGCGGCGGAGGTGGAGGTGGATGGTCCGGCGGCGGGGGAGGAGGATTTGGCGGATTTGGCGGCGGCGGATTTGGCGGCGGCGGCGCCGGCGGCAAGTGGTAATTCTAATACCTCACCATACACAGGGGTTCATATTCTGCGGGGCTTGAACAGCTGAATATCGTTGATCGGGAATAGTGCCCGGCAGATACGGAGAATGCTAAAATTTTGAATAGTCAGAGTCATACAAATTGTATGGCTCTTTTTTATTTCCATCAATACGTAGGGACTGCTGAATAACTATGCTGTTATCAATAAGGAATCAATAAGCGTTTGTCGTTGAATAGGTTCAGACATCGGTCCTCCCGCCTTATTATTAAACTGACCGGACAAACGCTGCCTGCCTGACCTATGAAACGTTTCAGCAGAAACCTGTAGTTATTCAGCAACCCCTACCCAGGTCCAGGGTGACATTTATTTTTTTAAGAGAAAAAGAAAAGACTCACAGTCTTCCCGGGCCGGCCTTAAATGGCCAATCAATCATCAGACTGTCAGACCCGGGCGGACAAACATACATTTCGGTTGCGTTATACTACTCTTCTGCTATTGCTTATGACGTTTCAACCGGATACAGCTTTTTTATTGGAAGGAAATTGACAATTTGTGTGGCAGTCGCGGGAACGATGCAGACAGAAAACTACTGATGATTTTCTGTTGGCACATTATTGTTTTTGCCGCAAAGTCCTGATCGGCTCGCTTATTCTATATTATTACCACTACATCTGTTGGGCCGTTGTTGACGGTGTTGCCGAATGGCAATGTCCGGATCATCTATTGTTGCAGCTGACCAATGAAAGTAGCTCATTTGGTCACAGCGGCACAGGGAAACAGCGGGAGACTATTTCACAATTAAACCAAAATAACAGATGAGAAAAGTTGCATTATTAACTGCAATGGCCATGCTGTTTCAGCTAATGGCTTTTGCGCAAACGCGGTCCCTGCCGGGGCAGGTGAGAGACAGCAAGGGGGAGCCGATCCCGTTTGCAAACATATCACTTAAGGGGACCCGGAATGGGATCTCTGCGGACGGGGAAGGTAATTTCAAAATAGATGTCGCGTCCGGCGATGTGCTCGTCGTTTCTTCAGCAAGTTATATTCCGAAAGAGGTAAGTGTTGGCACCAACGCTTCAGTGATCATTACACTTGAACCCACGGCCAGCCTGCAGGAGGTAGTGGTGACCGCAATGGGAATCAACCGTCAGCCAAAGGAGCTCGGTTATTCTGTGGCCAAAGTTAAAAGCACAGAGCTGACACAGGCAAAAGTGGTGAACCTGCAGAATGGTCTCACCGGAAAAGTATCTGGCTTGAATGTAAGCACAACGAATAACGGTGTGTTTGCAGATACAAGGATCACCCTCCGCGGGATCCGCTCCCTTACAGGTAATAACCAACCGATGCTGGTGCTGAATGGCGTGCCGGTGGCATTGGGCTATTTGAGCTCGATCAATCCAAATGACATTGCGGATGTAACGATCCTCAAATCATCATCAGCAACCGCGGTATATGGCCCTGATGGCGTGAATGGCGCGATCGTTGTCTCAACAAAAAAAGGCAACAAGTCAAAACCTGCAGTAACAGTCAGCCATACCACACAACTGGAAAGCATTTCCTACATGCCAAAGTTCCAGGATAAGTTTGGTTCAGGATATAGCCAGAATGCAGCAGGCAACGGCATCTTCGATTCGATCGAACAGCAAAGCTGGGGTGACAGGTTTGATGGCTCCATCCGTCAGATGGGTCAGACAGGCCCCGATGGTCAGCGGCTCCTGCTCCCTTATTCATATGTGAAGAACGGAAGAAAAAACTTTTTCACTACTGGTGTGACTCATCAGACAGATGTTTCTTATTCTGCGGGTGATTTTTATGTGAGTGCCCAAAATGTATCTATCGATGGTGTAATGCGCGGCGATAAAAATGACCGCCGCTCTGTAAATCTTCGTTCTGATAAAGAATATGGAAGATTCAAAGCAGGATTTGACCTGCGGTACACACAATCGCAGTATGATATCACCAATAACAATCAGCTTGTATACTACGGCGTTACTTCTGCACCGGGCCAATATGATCTTTCCATGTTCCAGGATTGGAGGAATGATTATTTCTCCAGCCCGGATGGTTACTATACAACTTACCTGGACAACAATGGTAAGACGCCTTACTTTGCAAAAGACAATTACCGTGAACTCGGTCGCACAGACGACATCCTTGGCAATGCCCAATTGGATCTGAAAGCAGCTTCATGGCTGAACTTTACCTACCGCGTCGGATTGTCTTTTTCAAATGCTGATGCTACCACCAGGAGAGGTGCTTTTGCTTATGCACCGTTTACAGCGTCGCTGAGATCAGCCCCCACGCAGAATATTACTGCTGCTACAAGCACCGCATCGACTCTCAACCGCCGCATCAACTCCGAATTTTTTGCAACCATCAACAAGTCATTTGGCAAGGTCAAACTGAATGCATTGATCGGTCAGTCGTATCGTGAAAGCTCATTCAGGTATCTGCGCGCCGGAAGCAACAACCTTGGTGCTGCTACACTGCTCTCCGTTCAGTTGAGAAAAGGAGAGCCGTTCGTTAATGTGGACAATTCAAAACAACGGCTTGAGCGTTATTTCACCAAACTGTCTTTTGACTATGACAACTGGGCCTTTATTGAGGCAACGGGCAGCTATGATATTGACAGCCGTCTCGTAAAGCCAGGCACTGATTTCAAAAAAAGCGATATCGCTTATTTCTACCCGGGTGTAAGTGCCTCGGTGTTGCTGAGTGAGCTGATGCCTGCATTGAAATCAAGCAATCTTTTAAGCTACGTAAAGCTCCGTGGTGCAGTTTCTAAAACGGGTAACGTTAACCTGCCGACTTATGCATTCGAAAATGTATTCCAGCTTGGCAGTTTCTTCCCTTACGGCGATGTACTTGGTTTTGAAACATCCAATCTTACCGTAGCCGAAACATACAAACCGGAGTTCATCCTGAATAAAGAAGTTGGTATCGAGCTCAGCTTTCTGAAGAACCGCGTGAGCCTGGAAGCAACATACTATCATCAGAAGAATACAGACCAGGTGATCGATGTGCAGATGTCTAATACCACAGGCTATACCACTGCAAGAAGAAATGCTGCATCGTTCGTGAACCGCGGTTTGGAATTTGATCTCCGGTTGACACCGCTGATCAGCATCGGTGATGTGAATGTTGATTTTAAAGCGAACTATACGCATCAGACAAACGAGGTGATGGAACTGGTAGATGGCGTGAATGAACTTGGTATCGGCAATGGTAACTATGTAATCGTTGGTCAGTCTGCTTATAAGTTTAAACTGACGGATTATATACGCGATGATCAGGGCCGTGTGATCGTTGATGCTGCTACGGGTATGCCTACGCAGAATCCAAACCTTGTGACCTTTGGTAATACGGCGCCAACCGACCTTCTTGGGTTCAATCTGAATGTTAGCTGGAAAGGCCTCAGCTTTAGCGCGGTGGCGGATTACCGTGGTGGACACCAGGTGCTCGCTGATCAGCTTGGCGGATTCCTTGATAACAACGGCCTGAGCGTGCGCTCAGCTTATAACGATCGCAGACCATTCATCTTCCCGAACTCAGTTTATGATGATGGGTCAGGAAAATACATAGTGAACAATGATGTATATACGACCAACTATGGCCGGCTTTTCTGGAACTCTGATCTGAATACCTCGGTAAGCAGCAACTATCTCGCGAATGGCGCGTCATGGAAATTGCGCGAACTGGCCGTGAATTACGAAGTGCCGGTAAAATTGCTTGGCGCGAAGATCGGGCAGGTGGTGAAAGGGGTCAATATCGGCATCTCCGGAAGGAACCTCTTCATGTGGTTGCCAAAATCAAATATCTGGACGGATCCTGAATTCCAGGGTGGAAATGGCAATGCCGCCTCTACCGGAAACGCAACAGGCAGAAGCACCGCATATAATATGCCTCCGACAAGGATCTTCGGCGGCAGCATTACAATCAGGTTCTAATTATAAAAAGGAAAAAAATGAATTTCAACATATTCCGTATTGCATGTGTAACGGCCCTGTTAACAGGAGCCATTGCCTGCAGCAAAAACAAATTCGACATTAACTCCAACCCGGATGACGTGACTGATGCATCCGTAACTCCTACCGCCCTGCTCCCGGCTGCACAACAGGAAACCAGCCGCATCATTGCAGCCGACTTCTGGGTGCTCGACTGGTGGATGGGCTACTGGGCAAGATCCGGGTCATATCAATCCTCCAATGAAGAAGAAACATACAGGTTTACCAACAACTTCAAAATGGAGATCTGGAATGACCTGTACAAGAATGCGACAAACTATGAGCTGACTATAAAACGCGCAGTGGCATCAGAGGCTGGCTTCTATGAAGCAGTTGCAAGGATCATGAAATCCCACAATTTCCAGATGCTGGTGGATATCTATGGCAACATTCCCTACAGTGATGCATTCCTTGGAACCAAAGCCGCAACGCCTAAATATGATAAAGCGCTGGATATCTATAACGGTATTTTCAGCGAACTGGATAAAGCAATTGCCTTACTGCAGGATGAGGATGCAATAGCTGAAGGACGCAATCCTGAAAAGGGAACTGCCGATCTGGTGTATCACGGAAATGCGACAAGCTGGATCAGATTTGCAAACACACTTCGTTTACGCATGCTGGTGCATCTGGCAAATGGCACCACCACTACAACACTTGCTCCCGGTATCGACATTCCTGCGCAGGTGGCGAAGATCACGACTGACGGATTTATCAATGAAGGGCAGTCTGCACATCTTAATCCGGGATTCAGCGGTACCAAGCCATCCCCGTACTATCGCTACTTTCATACCAATGAAAATGGCACCGGTTCACAAAGGGACAACATGCGTGCAAGCGCATATGCGATCGGCTATTATGAGTACAATGGTGACCCACGCATAGATCGTTTTTATGTAGCTCCGTCAAGCGGTCACCTGGGTATTGTGTTTGGCACCCCCTCGGGTAATCCCGCATTTGAAGGTGCTAAACTTTCAACCGTAAGAGGCCCGGGACTTATTCCGAATGGCGCTGCTTCACGCGCATGGATCATCACAAGCGTTGAAAGCCTCTTCCTGCAGGCTGAAGCCAGGCAAAGAGGAATATTGACCAGCGGTACTGCGGCAGATGAATTATTGAACAGGGCCGTCAAGGAATCTTTTGTATGGCTCGGTCTCACTGCTGAAGATGCACAGGACTACATGGATAATAATGAGGGCTACCCTGATGTGGATTATGCCGCACCATCCGTTCAACCGGGTCAGCCGGGCGGAGGTATCTACACAATCCTCTCGCAGAAATGGTTTGCAATGAATACGGTTGCGCCTTACGAAACCTGGACGGATTATCGCAGAACAGGGATCTCTTACGGACGCGCGGTTGGTTACGTTGCCGGTCCAACACTTTCGGTAGATCCAAACAGAACAGCTACTTCGATACCGGTAAGACTTTTCTATCCACAGACAGAATACAACTACAATGCGGCGAACGTAAACGGGGAAGGTACGATCAATGTATTCACTAACCGTGTATTCTGGGATTTAAACTAGCCTCAACTAACATCAACAAACATGAACAACATGAAAAATATAAAACGATCACTCATGCTCCCGTTGGTGCTGCTGGCATTACTCACGGGGTGTTTGAAAGATAAGGATTTTGATAATTATAAATATGGCTTAACCAGCCAGTCGAGCAGAGCCATCGGGTTTATCGCTGCACCATCCAGCCCGATAGTCATCGGCATCACGGGGCAGCCCGGAACTGTAACTGTTGCCGGGCCGCTGATCACCATCAACGGAACCGCTCAGGCGGCATCTGCGAAGACCACTATTGTTCTGGAGGAAGATGCGTCGCTGGTAACAGCCGCTAATCTTACGCCATTGCCACCGGGCACCTATAGCATCAATACAAAAAATCCGTCGATAGAACCAGGCGATTCTTTGAATAGCGGGTTACGGATCAGCGTTGATAATTCGGATCTGCTGGACCCAAATATTACCTATGGTGTCGGATATCGTATCCAGAGCGTTGATCAGGGCTTTGGCATCAGTAAGAACATGAGCACGATCGTAATTGGCTTTGCGATCAAGAACAAATATGACGGCGTTTATATGCTGAGAGGCTATCATAACAGGGTTCCGTATACGTTCCCGTATGAGACCGAAATGGAATTAAGAACAGTTGCACCGAATGCCGTCGCATTTTTTTTCGTTGATCAAAACAGTTATGGACATCCGATCGGCGTAGGGGCAAACAATTCCCTGAGCTGGTATGGAGCAGATATTGCACCGGTGATCGAGTTTGACCTTACTTCCAATCTTGTCACGAATGTTTACAATGGAAGTGCTGCTACTCCGATCACGATGTTCACCGGCGCCGGTAGCAGGGTTGGTAAGTTCAATCCCGCTGATCGTTCGATCATTGTGGATTGGAACTATAACGGCAACCCCTTGCGGGCGTTTTTTGACGATCTTGAATTTTTAAGAGACAGAGATTGATCACTTGATATTATTCACCAGGCACAGCTCTATGCTGTGCCTTTTTTTTATAACGTTATGAAGATACTTCTATTCATCTGTTGCCTTGGATTGTATATGCACGGCAACAGTCAGCAATTGTCTTATTCCGATCCCGCACAGGCCTATAATAAACTGCTGATCGAGAAGCAGCAGAATTCATATCAGCGCATTGGAGTATATAAAGTGAGGGGAAGCCTGTATTTGTTTGGTGGCAACAATGATGGGAAAATATATCCTGCAGCAGATAGCGGATATGATGTTGCTATCAGTTACAGCCCGTTTTCTAAAGAAATTGTATTTACAGCTGCGCAATTGAATGGTCTTACCGGAACAAAGAAGCCGGGTACTGTCGATTCATTTATGCTGAAAGCAAATACAGCCAATGGCCTTACCAATGATCTGAAGTTTGTTTATGCGCCTCTGGCAGGATTAAAAGAAAAAACATATTTGCAGGAAATGGTGGGCGGTCCGGTTTATCGGTTGTACAAAAAATATAATTCGGAACTGGAGATCATACCGGACAATTATGGACCCGCTGATCTGAGGCAGTTTAATCTTTCTGTTAGTTATTATTATAATATCGGTAATGGAAAACTTAGCCAGCTTAAAGCAGAGCCTTTGTTCCTTGGAAAGTTGATCGCAGAGAATAAAAAGAATGAACTCTCTATAAATGCAGATGCGCTGGTGACGGACAAGGATGGGGAACTTAAGCGAATTTTCGAACGATTGAATGATTGATACCGGGGAGAACAGGGAGATCTTCCTTTGGTTTTGAAGATGGATATCACGGGATATCAGTAAGCCGGCGACGTTGTTTTCCCGCAAAAATATAGTCAACTATAGTAAAAGGGAATTGATCAAATCAATTCCCTTTTACTATAGTTGAAACAAGCGGCTTTAGCAACCCCTGTTTATGCGTTAAAACCCTTTCTTCTCTTCTTCTGGTAATTTCGATTTAATAAACTCAACCTGTTCTTTCAAACCAGCGTCAGCCGGATTTGCTTTCAGGGCTGCATCTTTTGCGGTAAGTATTCTTTTCAATATCTGACCATTCAGGTAAGGATCGGTCTGAGAGCGGATCGGAGCAGGGATCTCATCACGGAATTTGGTTATCGCCTCAATACCCTGTTTTACTTTTTCCGTATTCTTCATAGAGATCAGGAATGGAACAAGCTCATTCACGATACCAAATCTTTCCTGCATACCCGCCTTTTCAAATTCAGCCATCACTTCGGTAAATACTGTCTCGTCGCCCGATTTGGCAATTGCTAATTTGATCTCGGATTTCAACAGGCCTTTTGTTGTTTGTGTTGACAACTGTTTTGCAATTGAAAGTGCGCCAACGGAATCAATCCCGCCGAGTGCAGAAAGTGCGCGGCCCGCAACGGTGTAAGAAGAATCGTTGAGCGCAGCTTTGAAGATCGGCATGTATGCTTCTTTTTTATAGGCACCCAATGCAAGGATCGCGTTAGCTTTTACAAGTGAGTTCTTATCTGTTTTTGCCAGCGTAACCAGTATTGGCTCCATGGTGGTCTTCACCTCTTCATTCTTGAGATCGAGCCGGCTGATGGCAAGATTGCGCAAACCAAAGTATGGATCATTCAATGCTGTTTTCAATAATGCAACTGCTTTAGGATCTTTCTGGTTGCGGGCGGCAAATTCGATGGCTTCGCGGCGATCAACATAATTACCGGCATATTTATATTGATGAATGAAATTATCCAGCGTCTTGTTATCCTTCTTCACCCACAATAAGATCTTGTCCGCATCTACATTCACCAGGTCAGGGTGTGTTGTATAGCTGAAGCTGAATGTATCCGTTGCATTCTCCGTCCACACTTTGTACCGTGTTTTCTTTTCTCCGTTATATACATCAACAATCAGCGGCAGTTTGAAGATCTTGCCGGTTGTTTGTGTTTGTTTAACGATGACGTTTACTTTTTTAGCCGCATCATCATATACATAATCGATGGATACCAGCGGGTGACCGCTTCCGAAATACCACTGGTTGAAATACCAGTTCAGATCGCGGCCGGTCACTTCTTCAAATGCCAGGCGAAGCTGATGGGCTTCCGCAGCTTTGAATTTGTTGGTCGTCAAATAAAGATTCAATGCTTTAAAGAAGGCGGAGTCACCGATTTCTTTGCGAAGCATATGCAGGATCCGCCCGCCTTTGTTATAGCTGACAGCGTCAAACATATCTTCCTTGTCATGATAGTGGAAGCGAACGAGGTCGATCTTGTCGCTGTGGCTGTTCAGGTAGGCCACCATATCATTATAGTTCTGCGCTTCGCCTGCGTCTTTACCATATTTGTATTCGTCCCACAATGTCTCGCTATAGTTGGCGAAAGATTCATTCAGGGTGAGGTTGCTCCAGCTTTCAGCGGTTACATAATCGCCAAACCACTGGTGGAACAGTTCGTGTGCGATCGTGCTTTCCCAATCATTGCCATCAATCAATTCACGTGCGTCCTGCTGCGCATTTTCCTGGTGAATGGTTGCTGTGGTGTTCTCCATCGCACCAGCCACATAATCCCTTCCGGTGATCTGCGAATATTTGATCCATGGGAAGTCAACGCCAGTGATCTTTGAAAAGTAAGTCATCATTTCCGGAGTGTTGCCAAAGATCTTTTTTGCAACAGGTCCGTATTCTTTTTCTACATAATAATTTACTTCCTTGCCTCTCCAGCTGTCTTTGATTACGGCATATTCACCCACGCCGAGGAAGAAGAGATAGGGTGAATGCGGCAGATCCATTTTCCAGTAGTCACTTCTTGTACCGTCTGCGTTTTTCTTTTGCGAGATCAGTTTACCATTGCTGAGTGTGACATATTTATCCGGAACAGTAACCGTGAGTTCCTGTGTTGTTTTTTGCGCCGTTTTGTCGATGGTAGGGAACCATGCGGAGCTTGATTCTGTTTCGCCTTGTGTCCAGATCTGCGTCGGCTTATCTTTTTCCTCGCCCCTTGGATTAATGAAGTACATGCCTTTTATTCCCAGCATCGCACCCTGTCCGTACCTGGCATCAAATTCATCCGGCTTGGCGATGTAATCTATGTATATGATATATTTTTCGTTGGCGGTATAGGTCTTATTCAGCTTGATGCGGAGCTGCCAATCATCATAATCATATTTGAGGGGAGTTTCTTTTCCATTTGCCAGCAACGCCACTTTTTTGAATTCCATTCCTTTTGCATCCAGTGTCAGCGAATCAGTAGGATAGAAGTAAGGCTGCAGTGTGATCCATGCCTTTCCGTAAAGATATGACTTGCTGTAGTCAGGTTTTACGTCAAGCTTTGTGTGTACCAGTTTGTTGATCTTCGTTGCTGTCTCACGATATTCCGTCTTCCAGGTTGTGTCGGTCTCCTGTTCGTCCTGCTGCGCCATTACGGCAAATCCGCAGGCAAGCAACGGCAGGAGCAAAGATGTTTTCTTCATAGTTGTTTTTTAGTGATGACAAATTTAAATGAAGAGATTGTTAATGAAGGGAGAAAAGTAGGAGTGGCGGAGTTGGCAGGTTTCAATATTTGATAATCCTGTAGCCTGCCTCCTGGTCACCCGGTCAACGGATAACGGATGGCCGGTCTGTGCTCGTTTAGCTGAGGGGCTGCGTCTTATTGATCGGGTTAACCCTCTTTTTATAGGATCATTTCCAGTGTCGGGCTTTAAATCGGGCAGCGACATCTGCCAACGACGATCGAACAATGATAACGCTATAACTAACAAGTTGAGTTATTTAAACTAATTTTGATCACACGTAATATGAAGAAGATAACGGCTTTATTGGTTTTGCTTTGTTTTGCCCTGGCGGGCTTTTCACAAAGAGTCTATTTTGTTTACCTCCAGTCTGAGGGAGCTCAGCCATTTTTTTTGAAGATGGATGAACAGGTGCACAGTTCTAATTCATCAGGGTACCTGATCCTGTCGCAATTAAAGGATAGCACGTACACCTTTTCGATAGGATTCCCGCAGAACAAATGGCCGGAGCAGATATTCAGCCTCACTATTGCGGGGAGGGACATGGGATATCTGTTGAAGAATACAGCGGATAAGAACTGGGGACTGGTTGATCTGCAGACGGAACAGCAGATCGATGGACAACCTTCTGTGAAGCAGCGTACAGTGCGGATAGAAGAAAAAGAAGTGTCGGTATTTACGGATGTGCTGTCAAAAGCAGCGAATGACCCTTCATTGAAGCAAAGGGTGATACCGATTGTACAGCCGGTTGCAAAAAAAGAAGAGAAACCTGTTGTAACGCCTGCCGCGATTCAAACGGAAGCAACACCTCTTGTGGCAGGTGCCGATAAAGTGTCAGACAATAAAAAGGAGGAAGAGCATCTGACAAAAGATACGGTTGCTGTGGCTTTCGCAACTCCCGTCCCGGAACAGCAAGCAAAGCCGGACAGTGGCGATCAGAAAGCTGTTGTTGCCGCAATTGATATACCAGTTCGGGAACCGGTGATAAAACATGACACCATTCAGAAAAAAGAAAGTGTGGCGGCCGCGGCGGTGAATGACACTGTGGTGAAGGCTGACACCTCAGTCATTGAAAAGAAAACACTGGCTGTGGCAGAAGTGACCAACCCGGAGGCAATACCAGGCAGACAGGATACCACTGCATTGCAATCTTCCGCCGATACGATGATGCAGACAGAGGCCCAGCCAAAAAAAGAAGAACAGACTGGCGAAACTCCCCTAACGGTGTATAAGCCAAGCAAAGTGCAGAGAAAAACGGAAAGCTCCACTACCGAAGGTTTTGGCGTAACGTATGTGGATGAATATGCGGATGGAAGAAAAGATACGGTCCGGATCATGATCCCTAATCCCAAACCGGTGACCCGCAATATGCCGCCACCGCAGGAAGATGGGATTTTTCTTCCGATGGATTCCGATGCAAAAGACCTTACTCCCGCAAAAAAAGAAACTGCGGGCAGTGCAAAGAATAACTGTACCAACATGGCCAGTGAAACAGACTACCTGAAGCTTCGCAAAAAGATGGTGGCGACTGATGGCGATGATGCAATGCTGGCTGCGACAAAGAAGATCTTTAAAACAAAATGTTTTACTACTGAGCAGGTCCGGAACCTGGGTACGCTATTCCTGAATGATGCCGGCCGTTATAATTTCTTCGATGCCGCCTACCTTGCGGTATCGGACCGGGAGAATTTCGGACAGTTGGAATCAGAGTTAAAGGATGCGTATTACATTAGCAGGTTCAAAGCGATGCTCAGGTAGGAAGGGGAGAGGTTTCGTAGGTTTGAGAAGCAGTTAAAGATTTACGCAAGGCCATTCAGGCATATCATATCTGATATCACGAAATTCCTCAAACCTCTCAAACCTTTCAAATTTCTGAAACCTCTCAAACCCGTCAAACCTCTCCCCATGCCCCGTTACTTTCTTGAACTTTCCTACAAAGGCACCAGCTACAGCGGATTTCAGTCGCAGAAGAATGCCAATAGCGTACAGGCTGAAGTGGAGAAGGCGTTTGAGATCCTGCATCAGCAGCCATTGCAGTTGACCGGTTCTTCGCGTACGGATGCGGGGGTACATGCGTTGCAGAATTATTTTCATTTCGATTTTGAAGGGGAGATCCATCCGCAGTGGCAGTATAAGCTGAATGCGATATTGCCGCCGGATATTGTATTGAAGAACCTGGTGCAGGTAGGGGATGAGGCTCATAGCCGTTTTGATGCGTTGAGCCGTGAGTACAAGTATTTTATCTATACGAAGAAAAACCCTTTCCTGGAAGACCGTGCTTATTTCTTCCCGTACCGGCTGGATCGCGAAAAACTGCAGCAGGCGGCGGACATATTAAAAGAGTACAGCGACTTCACATCTTTTTCCAAACGAAATACGCAGGTGAAGACCTTTACCTGCCGGATCCTGGAAAGTGAATGGATAGAGGAGGGGGAATGCCTGGTATTTCATGTAAAGGCCGACCGGTTTTTGCGGGGCATGGTGCGGGCGCTGACGTCCACGATGCTGAAGGTGGGGCGCGGTAAAACCTCAATTGAGGAGTTCCGGACGATCATTGAAGCGCTGGATTGTACAAAGGCAAGCTTTGCTGTGCCGGCGCGCGGATTGTTCCTTGTGAAGGTGGAATATCCGGAAAGATTGCTGGAGCCCGGAATATAATTCCGGTCGGCTGTGTGAACCGCTTAAAACGGTAGGTGGGAAGCGGCAAAATGCCGGGAGTTCGGTAATTTCTCCCCGGAGTCTCCTCTTTGCCTCTTCGAAACCTCCTCTGTTGGTCCCCGGAACCGCAGGAAGTGAAGGGGACGAAAAGAGACTGCAAAGGAGGGGATGAGAGTCCTTGCTGATTAGGAAGACCGTAAAAGAAGTTATTGGGCTACCTCAAATTCACCCTGACAGGGCGCATAAACCGGCTATTTCAATGTTCCAACACGCTTCCCGCTGGATTCTTCAAAGAAAATTAATCCCTGAAACACAATACAGGCCTGCATTCCGGTTTTTTCCGCAATAAACTTTCAAAAAAGATTTGGCAGGAAAGTATTCACTCCTATCTTTGCACCCCCGAACGACAAAAGGGAATAGTTCTTCGAAAAAAATGTGACTGGATACTGCGAACAAATAATTGGAAAAGAAGGAGCTACTCTTTTGATTTCATTATCCGATTTTCAGAAATGTGGATTAAGGGTGCATCAAATGTGAGTAATGTTTCTGAAGAAAAATTTGGTAGAAAAAAATAACCTTCTACCTTTGCAGTCCGCCTCAAAAAACTGGGGTGTAGTTCTTACAAACAGTTTATTATCAGTCGAATGGCTCTGAAGAAATCGCAAGAAATTGGAAGAAAAATTTGCTTAGAATAAAACAGCCACTTACCTTT
>Ga0081606_1000038_pt1 | contig 138468 bp, 111 predicted proteins | sample EareggfetidaYelm_FD_71127 | JGI IMG/M metagenome (GOLD analysis project Ga0081606, IMG submission 71127) | Earthworm egg capsule microbial community from the University of Washington, USA - E. fetida Yelm (SPADES assembly) (version 2) | ecosystem: Host-associated > Annelida > Reproductive...
GCCGTTCTCGAAGTACAGGCCCTTGAGCGCGGACTCCACGGCACTGGAGAAGCTCCAGAAGGGCCGATTGCTCTCCAACTCCAGGCCACTCGACTTCACCTTCTGCTCGAAGCTGTCGACGAAACGGATGACATTGCTCCGGTTCGCGTTGGTGAGCGCGACGCCCGCCACCTTGTTGGAGGCAGTCACCTGCTTGGTGATGCCCAGGGGGGTGGGTCCGGTGCCATCACCCATGAATCCAGCCTTATCGGCGGCGAGCCCCATGGCCGCGAACAAGTCGTCCGTCAACACACCCGCGCCGTCGACGGACGGGTTGCGCAGGAAGTCATTGCTGGGCTCGTAGATGGCCATCAACTTATGGCTGCCGAGAACCACGGCACCCGTCTTCACCTCGTTCGTCTTGGGTGCATGGGTCTCGGCCACGAATTCCGCCGTCGCTCCGCCGTTGAGGCGGCCGATGTTGAGCTTTCCGACGTACGTTTCCGTCCGGCACCCCGCCCGCATCAAACCAGTGCTGGGATAGAGGAGTTCGATGATCTCGCTGGAAAACTCCTCCTTGAGGAGCGAGCCGCCCTGGCCGAAGACGCCCTCGTAGGCGCTGGCGGCCTTCTTCACCCAGGACTTCGCGCTGTCGCTCGCGTATGAGCCGAAGATGGGGTGATGCATCCACAGGTGCTTCACGCGCATGCCCACGGCCGTGCGCATGTCGAGCTTGTCGCCCCCGGACTTCCCGGAGACGGCCGCCGGAGCGGCCTGGGTGTGTTGGGCGCGGCTGGCGGCGACGGCCTTGGCGGCTTCGGCAGCAATGACTCGCTGCATGGCTGCGGGGAACTTCATGGGCAACTCCAGGGGATGGGCGCCCTATGGCGCCTGTGGTGTCTGACATTGAGAAGGGGTGGCTACTTCTTCTTGGGCTTCGGATCCGGGCGTCCGGTGAGGAAGGCCTTCATCTCCTCGGCCTCCTCGTCGCTCATCTCGAGCGTCTCGTCCTCTTCCGGCTCCCCGTCCTTCTCCTCCTCGCCCTCGGGCGCCCCATCCTCCGACTGGGAGGTGACGCCGGAGAGCGCGTCCTGGAGCGCGTCCAGCTTCTCCAGGACGGGGGCGAGCGCGGCGGTGACGGCGGCCTGGATGGCGTCGATGTCTCCCTGCTCGAGTGCCTTGGCGGACGTCTCCTCGACGGGGGCCTCCTCGGTGCTGGTGTTGTTCTTCTGCTTGGGCTTCGTCGGCTGTTGTGTGGCTTTCACGCGGATTGCCTCCGGGTTGGCGGGGATGTTGACGATGCTTACCTCCAGCAGTTCCACGTCCTCGTAGTCGAGCCCACCCTCGGCGTTGAACTCGAACTCCTTGAAGCGGAAGCGGATGGAGCAGGTGCGCAGGGTGCCGGCCTCCACCTTGTCGGCCACCTCCTTGCTCAGCTCACCGATGCCATCGAAGGTGGGTTTCATGAACCACTCGTCTCCCTCACGGAAGACGTCGCAGGTGCCGATCGCTGGTTTCCAGTCCTCGTGGTTCCAGAGGAGGACTGGATTCGTCTTGAAGCTCTCCGTCTTGATGGCGTCCGGCGGCACCCGGTCGCTGTGCCGATCGAGCACCGCGGTGCTGATGCAGAAGACGGGAGGCCCGCCGCCCTCGCTCTTCTTCACGAGGTTGCCGATGGACTTGAAGCAGCTGTCCTCGGGAGGGGTGGGGCGCGCGGTGGCGGTGCGAGTCATGCCCGGAGAGAAGGGGTGGCTGCTCAGTCCTTCGCGGGCCCGCGCGGCGGCGGTGGATTCTTGGGCGCCTGGGGCGCGTCCTGGGTCGGCAGGGCTCCGGGCAGGGGCATGAAGCGGCGTCCCGCGAGCTTCTTGTCCGGAGGGAGGCCCGCGAGCTCGCGCGCCTCATTCATGAGGACGTGGGGGCCGTAGGCCGCCGTCATCGCACTGAGCCGCCGCTCCCAACTCTGGGGCCTCGGGTCCTCGTAGTCGAGGAGCGCGTCCGGGTCGACGAGGGGCACCAGGTGCAACTGGTACTCGGTGCGCAGGAACTCCAGACGTGGCAGCACGGCGTACTCCGCCAGCGTGTACTTCGCCTCCTCGCTCGTCGAGCGGTTGGCGCTCGTCAAGTCACCGAGCAACTCGGGAGAGATATTGAAGGACTGGCGCACGTAGTCGCGCAGGCCCTTCTCCGTCTCGTCCATCTGCAGCGCGCGGAAGTCCTGCTGGATTTGGGAGAGCGTCGTCTTTCCGTTGACGAACCAGATGCGGCCGGCCGACTCGGGCCGATTGAATTTCTCGTCATAGTCCGCCTGGAGTTCCTCGGCCTTGTCATCCCCTGTCGGGCCTTCGTCCACGCCCACCACAGCGGCGGGAAGTCCGCCCCGTCGGAAGGTGGCCTTGCGCGCCACCTGAATCGCCTCGGCGGTGTCCAACTCATCCCCCAGGGCGAGGCCCCGCCCGACGCCGCGTCCATAGGGGTTCTCGGGGTCGAGGTGCCGGAGCCACACCACCTCGGATGGCAGGACGGTGCCGGAGAATCGGTTGTACGTGAGGACGTAGTGGGTGCCCGTGTCGGTGGGCGTCTGGTGCACGCAGTGAGGGGGCACCACCTCGTAGCCCGCGACGCGGCGCTCGGCGTCCACGGTCCGCCGGAGCCAGAGGAAGGACTCGCCCACCAGGTCCAAGTGCACCTGCTGGAGCTTGCGCAGCGAGCGTCCGGTGAAGAGCGGGTGGGGGTACTCCAGGAGGTTGAGCAGCTCGTGCTGGTGCAACTCCACCAGGTCGCCCCGCTCCACTCCCCGGGTGAGCGCCTTGTGCCGGGCGAGGCCTCCGTCCCGGCCGCGCTCGAGCGGGCTCAATGCCTTGCAGGAGAGGGCCAGGGCCTTGCCCTTGGCGGTGACGGGTTTGAGTACCCGCAAGCGCGGAGTGGCCGTGGCCTCAGCCACCGTGTCCACCACCGCGCGCAGCCACGCATTCTCGCGGTAGGCGGTGAGCACCGCGCGGGAGCCGCGGCGTGGGGAGAAGGGCAGGAGGGGCAGGGCGTGGACAAGGGGACGCCCAACGGAGGGGCCCAGCAGCAGGCCCGTCAGGGCGGCCTTGAGGCGCGTGCGAAGAGAGGCCATGTCCGGTGAGAAGGGGTGCGCCTACTCCTCGTCCTCGGCGTCCGTGTCCGCCACGGTAGGGCGCCCGGCCACGCCGGCGTTCTGCCGCTTCGGGCACACGTACAGGAAGATGGGCCACGCGAAGGCATCCGCCCGATCGTCCCTTCCGTGGCCGCCGTCCTGGCCGGTGAACTTGCCGAGTTGCTCCTCGAGCTTGTGGTGCTTGCCCACCATGTGGACGAGTCCCACCTCGGCCATGGCGGACACCGGGGCCGCGCGCTCAACCTTGGACTGCATGGCCCGCTGGCCCTTCACCTTCACCTTGGCGTCCACCGAGCGGACCACCGTCTTCACCATGGAGCCGCCGGTATTCGTCTCCGCGAAGATGAAGGCCTTGCGCGGGGGCGCCAGGTGCTTCCACCGGTGCACGGCGTCCACGGCCGCCTGGGCCCAGGCGGTCGCCTCGGCGGCCTGCAGCGACACGTCCTGCAGCACGTAGGTGTGGAGCAGGCCGTCCGCCTCCTCGCGGATGCCCACCACCACCACCCCGTGCAGGTCCGCGCCCTTCTTCTCGCCGGTGGCCGGGTCGACGCTCACCACCACCTTGTCGAAGAGCGGCTTGCCTTCTCGCGGGGCGATGGCCTCCACGCTCTCCACGCGCGAGGCCTTCCAGTCCACCTTGCGGTAGAGGTTGGCGTCCATCGCGAAGAAGAGCTCGCCGTGAAACTCCCGCCGCCCATCGGTGGTGTGCTGCACCCGGCGCGCATAGGCGAGGTACTTGCCGTCCAGGTTGGCCGCGTTGTCGAAGGTGCTCGAGCGCGCGAGCACCAACCCCTCGCGATCCTCCAGAATCTCCCGGAAGAGCGGGTGGCCGCTCGGTGTCGTGGTGATGATGAGCCGCGCGGGCATGCCCCGCGCGCGCATGTGCGGCGTCTGGATGCGCGCGACGCGGCGGCACTCCCGGTACACCTCCAGCGGCGCCTTCTTCCAGGCGACAATCTCATCCGCCCAGACGAGCGAGACGTTGTAGCCGCGCAGCTTGTCTGGGTTCTGCGCCGGGACGTAGAAGGCCTTGGCTCCGTTGGGGAAGTCGAGCGTGCGCTTGCTGCGCCGGTGCACCGGGCGGAACCAGGGCGGGGCGAGCGAGAGGATGCCACTGGGCCCCTCCAACTGCGTCTTGCGGATCTCCGAGTCGGTGGGGCCGACGATGAGGATGCGGGCCTCGGGGTCCGCCATCGCCTCCTCGATGACGGCGACGCTGCCGGCGTACGTCTTCCCCGCGCCGCGTCCCCCCAGGAGGAACCACGTACGCCAGACGCCCGCGGGAGGCGCCTGGACCGGACGACGCCAGAGCGTCGGGTCGTAGTACCAGGCGAGCACTTCGGCCTGGCTGAGCCGCAGGTGCTCGGTGATGGAGGGGCTCGCAGCGAGCCCGGCCGCGAGCCGCCCCGCGCGGCGTAGCTGCGCGCGGAACTTGCGCACGGCGAGTTCGGAGAGCGAGTAGCGGCCGTGCGTCTCCGGGCGGATGATGGTGAGCCCGGCCAGGATGTTGTCGCCCGCCTCCTGGACAGCGGCCGAGGCGACCATTACCCGGCGCCCGGCGCGGGCCCGTCAGGGCTCGGCGCGGGCTCCTCGGTGAGAGGGGGCGCGGTGCTCTTGTCGTCCTCCTCGACGAAGCGCACGAGCTTCTCGTGGATGGCCTTGGCGGCGGCCTCGGGCGTCACCAACTCGAAGGCAGGCCCGAGCCCGTGGCCCTGGGCCTGGGCGGCGGGCTCGCGCGGCACGGTGAATTGCTTGGGCGCGGTGACGCCCATGAGCCAGGTGATGAAGCGGGGGTTGGCGTGCCGGTCCACCACCGTGCGCTCGCCCAGTTCAATGAGCCACCCGTAGCGGTGCGCCCAGGCCGTCTCGCACGCGAAGAGCAGCTCGGTGTAGAGGCTGCTCTTCCGCCGGGCCACTGCATCGCGGCCCTTGGACAGCCACTTGCCCAGGCAGTCCTCGGTGGTGCCCGCCTTCGCCGCGGCGATGCGCTGCACGCCCGTGCGCGCCAGCGACTCGGCGATGATGGGAATCATCGCCCGGGTGAGGGTGGTGCGCGGGCCGCGCGCGCCGGGTCGCAGGTGGAAGCCCGCGAGCGGATCGGGCACCTCGGGCGCATCCTCCCCAGGCCCGTCCGAGGGCTCGCCCACCAGCTCTGGCGGAAATCCCTTGGGCCTGGCCATGCCCTGAGAGAAGGGGTGCTCGCCTCGCTCAACGGCTCACGCCGGAGGCGAGATCTTCCGGGGAGAAGAACAGCTCACCCAGGTAGTCGCGCCGTCCCTGGATGGTGCCACGCAAGCGGTGTCCCATCTCGATGAACCGAGGATCCACATGCTCGGCGTTGTCGAAGGTGGACAGACGGCCGCGCACCAGTCCCGGGGCGCTGTCGATGACGTGCTTGAGAAAAGCCGTTGGGCTGGCCCGCGCGGTGATGATGCACCGGGCAGGAATGCCGAGCTGGCGCATGCGCGCCGTCCGGTGTCGGGCAAGTCCGCAAAAGGTCTCATATGCCTCCAGCGGCCGATACCATTCCTCTGGTGCGTCCATCCACACGAGACTGGCGCTGCTGCCGCGCACGCACTCCCGATCCCAGCTGTGTGGTGATGCCAGGGTAACTCTGGCTCCGTTGGGGAAGTCGAGCGTGCGCTTGCTGCGCCAATACTTAGGACAGAACCAGGGAGGAGCGAGCGACAGAAGCCCAGCGGGACCCGACAGCAGTCGTTCGTGGACCAACCTCCGACTGGGTCCAACGATGAGGATGCGCGCCTCGGGATCCTCCATGACCTCCTCGAGAACAGCCAGGGAGCCAGAGAACGTCTTGCCCGATCCCCACCCGCCCAGGAGAAGCCATGTGCGCCAGTCTCCTGGAGGTGGGAGTTGGTCCCGGCGGCGTTTGTCGATGAGAGAGGGAGGGGGAGGGGGCGGCGTTGCCATGGTCATGCCCCGCAGAAGAGGCGCTGGCGCCCCCTCGCCCCGAGCGCATCACTCCTCGGAGGAGGGCTTGGCGAGCGCCTTCACGCGCGCGTGCAGCGCCGCCGTGACGTCGTCGACGAGCTGCACGACGGGGCCGGTCGCCCGCTGCTTGGCGTCGGCCAGGTCGCGCGCCGCGCCCGCGATCTCGCGGATGCCCATGAGGAAGGGGTCGATGTGGTCCTCCGAATCGTTCATGGCCGAGAGCTGGCGCACCGACTCCTGCATCTGGTCCAACTCGGCCTTGAGCTCCGACGCATCGATGGTGAGGGTGGTGGTGCCAACGCTCAGACCACCCTGGCTGGACGCCATCCGGTCCACTTCGGACTTGAGCGCCGACATGTCGGCGGCGATCTTCTCATTCAGCTCATCGAGCTCCCGCCTGCGCCCGGCGATTTCGCGCCGCGCCTCCTCCACTGCCTCCTGCGCCCGCTTCACTTCCTCGGCGCTCGGGCGCAGCTCTCGCGCCACCCGGAGCCACCCGGCCCGGACGAGCGTGTTGCACATGGTGAAACCGGGCAGCTCGCTGCCGGTGACGGCCGAGCGTCCCCCGGTGACGCTCCCGTACGCGACGTAGGCGCGGGCCGCGTCGGCGAGTTCCTCGGGCGTGGCGGCCGCGAGGGACTCCTCGGCGGCCTGCACCAGCTCGGGCGGCGGCGTGTAGTTGGAGGGAGGGAGGGAGGGGGTGGACTTCGGGTGCTTCGACATGGAGTGCTCCAGGTGCGGACAGCGAGGTGACACCCCCGAGAAGGGGCGTGGATTGCGCCGTTTTGCTCCTTTCCGCACCCCCTCCCGACAAGGCCCCGCGCGTGATTTCAGGCGGTTAGAGGCCGGGGTAGGGCCCTCCACCCTGATTTTTCGGGGGGTCGTCCGACAGTTTCGTCTGAAACCTCTGGTGGGGTGCCGTGGGGTAGCCGCGAGCGCGTGATTGTCCCGCTCCGAGCAATCCCTTTCTGAGCCCCGCGTGCGGTTTTTGAGGGTGGGGGTGCCCCCGTGTCGCACATTTCGCGGCACGAGGTCGTTACAGCGTCCCTGTATGGGATTGCGTTGACGCTGCACGCCCAGTCAGTGCTCGCCCCTTCTCGGCTGGCATGAGCACGCCCACTTCCGAGTCGAAGCCCTCCCCCTGGCTCGTCATGGCCGTGCCCATCGTCTTCACCTTGCTCGGGCTCGCCGTGCAGTGGGGCACGCTGGGCGCGGACGTGCGCCACCTCGAGCGTCGCGCCACCGCCACCGAGTCCGAGGTGGCGCGTGTCTCCTCCGCCCAGACCACGGCCGACAAGCAGGCCGTCCGCATCGAGGCACGACTGGACGGCATGGAGCGTGAGCTCGCCCGCCTCGCCCGCGCCGTCGAGCGCCTGGCCGATGCGCCCGCGCCGTCCGCCACAGCCCGCTCCATTCCCTGATGCCTTTCACCCGGGCGGGAGAGTCCGCCCATCACCGCAGGAGCAACACCATGAGCCAGCAGCAGCAGCCGAGCCCCGGCCGCGTCGTCCTCACCAACATCGACGGCACCGAACGACCGGCGATCGTCACTCACGTCCACCTCAACGGGAAATTGGACCTGCACGTCCTCAAGCCCACCCACCAGAGCGTCTTGGACGGCAACGGTCGGATGGAGCCGGACGGACTCCCCTCCGAGGGCACGTGGTGGTGGCCGCCGCGCGCCTGAGCCTGCGCCCCTTCACCCCGGGCGGGCCAGCACGACCGCCCACTTTCCCGGAGCACCCATGCGTCGCCTGTCCCTGTCGTCCCTCGCCGTCCTCTCGCTACTCTCCCTCTCCTCGCCCGCCCTCGCCGACGCGCCGCCCGCTGATGACCTGGCGATCGGCGCGCACCTCTCCCAGGTGCTGGACGCGCACCCCGTGCGCCCGGCCGCCGTGAAGCCCGCCGCCCCCTCAGTCCAGGCCCAGGCCGAGGCGCCCGTGCTCTCCGACGAGGTGGGGGTGGGGGAGGTGGTGAAACTGCTGGTGCAGTCGCTCACCTCGCGCAACTGGGGCCTGCTCGCGTGCGCCCTGGTGCTCGGCGCGGTGTGGGTGGTGCGCCGATTCCTCGCCTCGCGCGTGCCGTGGCTTTCCTCTGACGTGGCGGGCGTGGCGCTGAGCATGACCACCGCCGTCTCCCTGTCCCTGGTGGGCGCCCTCAAGACGGGCACGCCGCTCACCTTCTCCCTGGTGCTCGGCGCCCTACTCACGGCGGCCGGTGCCTCGGGCCTCTTCTCCTGGGGGAAGAAGCTCACCGCCGCGGCGAAGGTGACGGCGCAGCGGGCGGTGGCCGCTTCCATCCGCTGAGTCGCTGTACCTCTGACGTGCGAAGGGCCCGGTCTCCGAGGTGGAGGCCGGGCCCTTCGTCTTCACTCCGATGGCGGTGCTACTGGCGCCAGCCGCCCTCGGGCGTCAGATTGCCGTCGTCCCACACGGCCTGGCCGTCCTTCACCGTCAGGTGGATGGTGGCGGACTGCAACTCGGGCGGTGTGAGGTCCGCCCGGAGGATGTCCGTGCCGTGGACGATGAAACTGCCCCTCTGTCCCGGGGCGATGGTACCCCTGTCGGAGTAGCCGCGGGCGCGCTCGGCCTCCCGGGAGAGCAGGAGGAAGGCCTGCTCTCCGGACACCGTCTCCTGGGGGGAGATGAACACGGGGAAGCGCGCCAACAGCATTTGCACGCGAGGATCCCCGGCGGTGCCGAACGTGTCGGTGGCGAAGGCCACCTTGACGCCGCGAGACAGGAGGCTGCCCACCGGCTGGGAGCGCTCGGCCACCTCGGCACCGTAGTAGTAGGGGTAGAGCGGGCGCAGCGAGGTGTGCACCGGCTCCGTCACCACCGTGCCCTCGAGCGCCTTCACCTTCTCGTAGGCGGCGCTGGTGGCGAGGTAGCCGTGCTCGAGGCGCCAGCCCGGGGCGCCGCCCACGGACTCGACGGCGTTGAGCAGGGAGTCCACCGCCGCGTCACCCACCGCGTGCACGAGAAGTTGCTGTCCCTTCTCCTTCGAGCGGCGCGCGAACCCCTCCAATGCCTCCTGGGAGAAGTTGTCCCGGCCGTACCAGGGGGCGGCGTGGAAGCCTCCCTCGTAGGGGGCGTGCTGGTGCGCGAGCTCGTCCACGGGCGTGCCGTCGAGAATCACCTTCACCGCCTGGGCGCCGTCGCAGTTGTCGGACGGACCCTGGGGGAAGCACACCTGGCGCCAGTCGAGCTTCAACCCGGCGCGCTCCATGACGGCGCGTTCGTCCTGGAAGTGGAGATCCACCGCGATCGTGTCGAATCCCACCCAGCCCAGCTTGGCGCCTTCCGTGTCCACCGCCTTGTAGAGCCCCTCGAAGTAGCCAGCCGGGGCATTCTTCGCGAAGCCGCGCTGGAACTTGAGCTGGCAGTACTCCTCGAAGCGGCCCGTCAGGCGGCCGTCGGGGTTGCGCTCGAAGACGCACGACTCGGGATTCTTGAGCGGAGCCGCCGGGGGCAGCCCAGCCGCGAACATGCCCGCCGTGTTGCTGTAGAGGGTGTGGCCCGTCCAGCCCACCAGGAGCACGGATTGGTTGGGCGACAGGTCGTCGAGCGCGGTGGTGTTGGCGTCCAACGTGGCGTTGAGCTCCGCCATCGCCTGGGAGCCGATGATGCCCAGGAGCGGCGTTCCGGGCGGGAAGGCAGCGATGGAAGCGCTCACGCACTCGCGCACCTCGGCGAGGCTCGGACCCGCCATGGTGGCGGGGCTGGCGGCGAAGTCGCTGCCCAGGCAGGGCAGCGGGGCCGCCGGCGGCGCGGGCGTGTGGAGGTGGGGATTCACGTACGGGTAGGTGACGCGCTTGCCCTGGGCGTCCACCACCTGGGTGGCCTCTCCCTTGAAGGCCATGACGTCCACCTCGCTCCCCACCGCGAGGAAGCGCCCGTTGGCGATCGCGAAGGCCTGGGCGGACTCACCCGTGCCCGTGAAGACGTTGGCGTTGCGGACGATGAGCTCCGCGACGGCCGGAGCGGGGGGCGGTTGAGGCTCGGGCGGCGGCGTGGGGTTGCAGGCTCCGAGCAACAGGAGGGGGAGGGCGGGGAGGACAGCGAGGGACTTCCTCATGAAGTGCGTCTCCTGGGCGGCTCGCGGAAGGCGAGCCCAGCCCGACGACGCAGAAGGGGTGCCCTCCGAAACGCGACGGGCCCGACCTCCCCATGGAGGTCAGGCCCGGTTCACGTCTGGCAAGGGCGGGTTACATGCCCTGACGCGGGTCGCCCTTCTGGGTGGGGTCCGGCAGTAGCGACGGGTCGATCATGAAGAAGACGCCCGTCGGCCGGGAGAGGAAGGCCTTCACCTTGGAGGACAGGGACAGGCCCCACAGGCCGAAGGCGGCGCGCAGGCGCTCGATGTCGCTCGCGGTGGCTTCACCCTTGGCGACCCGGATGGCCGCCTCGTCGAGCTCGGAGAGGAACTCCGGGTACGCCTTGGCGACGAACGCGCGGACATCGGAGCGCTGCACCGTCTGGGGCAGCGCCTTGGCCACGCCCACGTAGTCGGGGAAGAGAGGCGGGCCGTACTGAGGATCCTTGTCCCAGTTGCGATTCTCGTCCTTCGCCTTCCACTCGCTCCAGATGCCGCTCCCCGTACCCGGGCCGCCGCCTCCATCGTTCTTGCAGGCTTCCCGGTAGTTCGCCCGGAGCTTCTCCATGGCACCACCGGGTCCTTCCGCCTTCGCGGTGTCGATTTGACGTTGCTTGCCGGTGACGCGCCTGTCCACCTGCTCGAAGGAGTGCGGCCCGTCACCCTCGGCGGCGTGGACGAACGCGTAGCCGCCACCCGGGCGCATGGCGTCGAGCGAGGAGGCCAGCCGGTACGTGCTCACCTGGACCACGGCCTCCACGCACTTCTGCTTCTCGGCCGTCAGCTTGAGCTGCTTGCCAAGGGCCTTGGCGATGGCCTCGCTCCGTTTCTGGATGGCCTCGGCCAGGAGGGGGCTGACGCCCGGCCAGTCGGGCGCCGCGGCGTGGACGGCTTGCGCTGGGAGGACGGCGAGGAGGGCGGTGAGGAGGAAGTGGGGGAGCTTCATGGTGTGCGTCTCCTGGGCGGCTCGCGAAAGGCGAGCCCGGCCCGACGACGCAGAAGGGGTGCTGCTCAGCGGCGAGCAGCCGGGCGCCACCCGCGACCGCCGCACTCGGCGCATGCCGGCCATTCCACGGAGACGTCCAGCGCTGGGCGGGGCCCTTCCCCCGTGCCGTGGCAGGTGGCGCAGTGGACAAAGCCCATGGCCAGGGCCTGCCGGGCGTGGAAGAGCGCTTCCTCCACGCCCTCGCGCAGCACGTCCTCGTCCACCAGGAGGTGGCGCCAGGCACGACGGGCACTGGCCACCGCGGCGGAGCGCAGTTGCCACTCGGTGAGCGCCCAGCGGGTGCCGTCCGTCGCCACGGCGGCGAGTCCGGTTTCCTCTTGGCGGAGGCGGGCTTGGGCCTCCGCCTGGCGCTCCTCCAGGGAAGCCAACCGCTCCTGGTGGTGTGCCGCCTCGCGCGGGTTGAGCTGAGCGAGCGCATGCACCAGCTCGCGCAGCGTGGGCCGGGGGAGAGGGGAGGGGCAGGGCATGGGCTTAGTCATGGGACGGCCCACACTCCTGGCCCGACACGTCGTGCACCGGGCACTTCCACCCCCGCGCGCCGCAGGTGCAGAAGGTGGACACGGCCTTGTCGCAGCACCGCGGCGGACGGCCCGGGGGCGGCGTGCTGGGGGCCTCATCCTCGGGCGGCAGGCCCAGGAGCTTCCGGTGTCTCTTGGTGAGGAACATGCCCCAGGAGAAGTGGTGCGCCCCTCGGGCGTGAATTCCCCTGCCTGGACGCCGTCAGTGCGGGCCGTGGTACAACCCGGCGCGGGAGGCCGCGCCATGTCTGGTAGTCAACGGGGAAACCACCTCGGGCCATTCAAGCTCGAGCAGAGGTACAGGCACACCGAGGACCTGGGTCGAGTCTACCGCGCCCGCAACACCGAGACGGGCGCCCCGGCCCTGGTGCTCCGGCCCATGGGACGCGACCCCGAGAGCACTCCGCTCGCCGACTGGCGGCTTCGCCTCTTCTCCTCCGTGTCCCCCGCGTACCTCGCGCTCGAGGTGGAAGCCGCTCCCGAGGCGGCCAACGCGCCGGACGCTGGAGAGGAGCTGGAGGCCATGCTCGAAGACTTGCTCGAAGCCGTCATGCACACCAACGCCCGCCCGGAGACGCTCGGACACCTGCGCTCACCTCGGCGGCTGCCTCCTCCCCCGACTCTCCGGAAACCTGTGCGTCGCTGGCTCCAACCCGCGCTCGGCTCCGTCATGGCCGCTGCCTTCGCTGGCCTCCTCCTCTTCGCGGGCACCTCCGAGCTGACGCCGGCGGAGGACTGGGCCTTGCGCCCAGAGTTGGCCCAGGCCCGGAATGACGGCGGGTGGGGTGGTGCTGGGGATCTGACGGTCGCCGCGTTCACTGGCGTGGCCGACTTCGAGCCCTTCGTCCTCGCCCGGCCCATGCCGAAGAAGCCCTTCGACATCCAGAAGCGGCCTCCGTGCAAAAAGACCTTGGAGGAGGAACACTTCGGCGGGTGCTGGGTGCCGCATGAGGTGCGAGCTCCCTGCCCGGACGAACTCTATGAAATGGGCGGCAAGTGCTATGTGCCCGCCGTGCAAGCGCCGCCGCCGCCATCCTCGATCTTCCGTTAGCGCGTGTGCTTGACCCCACGCACCCGTCGTGCTTAGAGTTATAGCCGTTGCATTGGCGCTTCACCCGCCGGGCTTGACGGGCGCGCCTCACCACCAAAGAATTCGCCGACTCTCGAGATTGTCGGCCGACGTGTGTCCGCCCCTATGGACTGCCCTGGGGGTCGACCGCGGACGCCTCGCATGAGTTGTTTCAAGCCCCTCATGCTGAGGCGTCTGTTTTTGGGGTGGGACAGATGCTGCGAGGGCTTGGCGACCACATCTTCTTTTCGGTGCATCTGCCGCTGTTGTCGGCGTTGCTCCGGCGACGTCTCGGCGAGGCTCTAGCCCACTCGCCTGAGACGCCGTGTTTTTCCTCGGCCGCTCGCGCCTCGCGCGCTGGAGCGCCTCCTACTCCCAAATCCTTTCTGAACGACGATGCAGGCCCAGGCGTGGACGCATGTCCGTCACGCGGGACGCGTGCGGCGCACCGTCCACCCTAGAGACGGTGGCACGAAGGTTGGTAGCGCGGCAGTCGAGGCAGTGGGGCGGCGGCGAGGGGTTCCAACACGAGAGGCGGACGACGCGGGCGCGCCATGCGCCATGTCTGCCATTGCACCTGGGTGAATGCACCATGATGGGAATGGGAGTGGGGGCGACAGACGACGCGGCCTGGACGGTGGACGAGGCCGCCCGGTTTCTCGGCATCAAGCCGAAGACGCTGTACCGGAAGGCCTCCGAGGGCACGGTGCCCAGTTTCAAGGTGGGTGGGGCGCTCAGGTTCAGCCCGGTGCGGCTCGCCGAGTGGCGCGCGGCGCAGCAGCGCGGAGGGCTGTGGTAGCCATGGCCTTCGCCTTCTTCCGTCCCAGCGCTCGCGCCCAGAAGGCCGGGGCGAGCCTCGTGCGCTACCGAGGCCAGCACGGCGTTTGGTACGTGGGCTTTAAGGACGAGCACGGCCGACAGCGGCAGCAGAAGTCCGCCGCCAGCACCCAGGCGGAGGCGGAGAAGTTAGCGGCGGAGCTCGAGCGGGGCGCGGAGCGCGTGCGCCTGGGCCTGGATGCGAAGGTGAAGGAGGACATGCCCTACCGGGCGGCGGTGGCGCTGTACCTGGAGTCCCTTCCGCCCGAGTACCGCAGCAAGCCGCACCTGGAGTCTCGCTTCCGGCTGCGGATCCTCCCTCACCTGGGAGCCGTCATGTGCCGGGCCATGACGCCGGCGGACGTGAAGCGGATGCTCGCGGCCAACAATGACGCCTCGCCGCAGACGCGCGAGCACCTGCGCGTGGCGGTGCAGGGCAGCTACACCTTTCTCATTCAGGAGTTGAAGCTCGTGACGGGGGAGAACCCCGCGGCGAAGTTGGGCAAGGTGTCCATCCCCCGGCGCCGGCCGAAGTTCCTCCAGCAGGAGGACGTGCCGCGACTGCTCGCGGCGGTGCCCGAGCAGCACCGGGCCGTCTTCACCGTGGCGGTGGGGACGGGGCTGCGCAAGGGCGAACTGCTGGCGCTGCGCTGGGAGGACGTGGACCTCTCGCGCCGCTGCCTCCACATCGCCCGGAGCAACGACAACGACACCACCAAGAGCGGCCGCGCGCGGGTGATTCCGCTACCCGCCTGGCTCGTGCCCCTCGTGCAGGAGCTGGCCCTCGAGGCCCGCAGCGCCTTCGTCTTCCCGGACTCGCGCGGAGGCCAACAGAAGAAGTGGGTGGCCTTCCATCGCGTCATGAAGACGGCGCTCGCGCACGCGGGGCTCATAGAGGGGTTTGATCACCGCTGTGTCACCCGGGGCGCGCGCAAGAGCTGTGGGCACGTGGAGCGGCGGGCGGGGAGCGCCCGGGTGCCATGCCAGAAGTGCGGCGCGCAGCTGTGGCCCACGGCGGTGCCGCTGGCCTTGAGCTTCAAGGACCTGCGCTCCACCTTCGGGACATGGGCCTACGCCCAGACGGGGAACATCCGCTTTGTCCAGGAGGTGCTCGGACACCAGGACGTCCGGGTTACGGAGCAGCGCTACAGCCACGTGCTGGAGACGCACCTTCTCCAGCTCGCGGACCAGGTGCGCTTCGACGAGCCGCTGGGCGTCCGCTCCATCAGTCAGTTGCAAGTGACGCGCGGGGAAGCGCGGGGAAACGCGGGCAAGGGCGAGAACGTTTTAACCCGCAGTACAGAGGGAGAAGGGCACATGAGAGGAAGCCAGGGGAAGACAGAGGAAGCCCGGGGAAGGTGGAGTAAAGACATGCATCAGCCTCCGAAGCCAAAGGCCGCTGGTTCGACTCCAGCATCGCGCACTGAGCCAACCTGGCGAAACTCCTCGGGAAATCCCCGAGGAGTTCGCCGGGGCAGCTGCTCTCCTCGACCGACTCCTCTCCCTCTGTCAGTCCGTTGCACGTCGCGGCTGTGTTGCTCGCGAGCACACGAGCGTGGGGGCGTGCACTTGCCCCGCTTGAGTGGCCCTCCCGCACTTCGGGAGGTTCAACACCGGCACGCAGGCGAGCCTCCTTCGTTCGGTCATCCGCATGAGCCCGGGATCCACACAGACCGCGGGGGAGCCCCGTAACCGGGGCATGCCCACTTGTCAGTGCTCGATGGTCCGTCCGCTCGTCGACCAGGGCGCGGTGTATCCACCTTCCACGAACCGCGCCATCACCCGGCTCAGCGCGCTGATGGCCTCGCGCTCGATCGCCGTGAGGCCCGGGTGCCAGATGTCCACGAGCAGGCACACCCGGGCCTTGTCACTGTTGTTCCACACTTCGTGGCTGAAGGTGTCGTCGAAGAACAGGCACTCGCCCTCGACCCACTCTCGCACCTCGTCGTCCACCCGGATGGCGCAGTCGGGCGGGACGATCAGCGGCAGGTGGCAGGTGAGCTTCAGGTTCATCGTGTCGTTGTGCAGCGGGATACGCGACTTCGGTCCCACCACCGAGAAGAAGAAGGCTCCGCCCGGACTGAAGTGGGACACCAGTTGCTCCATCAGGGCCGCGGAGCGGGGACAGGCCTCGCAGTTCTTCTCGTTCGTCAATCCATCCTTGAGCAGGAAGATGGAGTGCCAGTCCTGCTTCGTGAGCGTTGGGAACCGTCCGGGCACCTGTTGTTCGTAGGGCAGGATCTCGCTCTTGTGCGAGCACGCCAGGAATTCATCGCGGAGCATGGGCGTGGCCTCGCGCAGCACGCGCGCGAATTCCCTCGTCTGGGCATACGCCTCACCGTCGTACCAGCCCCGCGTCCCCAGGTCGGGGAAGTAGAACATGCTGGGATGCTGACGCTCGGGCAGCGGCGGGAGCGGTTCGCGGCCCGTGTTGATCAGCAGCGTCTTCTCGACGCGTGCCAAGGCGTTCCGGTCATGACGGCTCCGGAAGGGAGCCATCGCTTCATCTAGAGCGGCAATCACGTCGTTCATCATGGTGGGGTCGGGGGACGCACAAGCGGATGTGCTTGTTGTCGTCTCGTGCCAGGAACGCTATCCGCCGGGATACGTGCATTCAAGCCACCGTGAGCGGGCACCGAGCCTATGAGTACCGCGAGAGCCAAGGCTTTCGCTGTCATGGCAATCGAGGACTCGGAGTATCCTCCCCGCTTCATGTCCTCCGATATCCTCGACCGCTTCGACCAGCTCGTGCGCAAAAGCCTCACTCCTTTCGATGCCACATGGCGCGTCGAGCAGGTGGGCAATGTGATCCGAGCCATTGGTCCGTCTTCGTCTCCCTTCGACAACACCCTCTGCTGGGCCGATGTTCACGAGGGCAACGCGGACGCGGTCATCCAGGAGCAGATCGCCTTCTTCCAGGGCATCGGCCACGACTTCATGTGGAAGGTCTACTCGCATGACGTCCCGCGCGATCTCACCGAGCGCCTGCTCCGTGCGGGCTTTGAAATCCAGGCCCGGGTGACGCTCGTCGCGCTCGACACGAACCAGACCTTTCCCCCCGTCGTCCTTCCCCCGGGCGTGGAGTTGCGGCGGGTCGAGGACCCCTCCGGCCTTCCCGCCGCCATCGACGTGCAGCAGGCGGTGTGGAAGTCGGACTTCGGATGGTTGCTCGAGTCGCTGACCGCCGACATGAAGTCCGACCCCGAGAAGCTCAGCGTCTTCGTGGGCTGGGCAGGTGAGCAGCCCGTGTGCTCGGGCTGGTTCCGCAACGAGACGGGCACTCCCTTCGGCGGCCTCTGGGGCGGCTCCGTGCTCCCGGACTTCCGAGGCAAGGGGCTCTACCGCGCCATGGTCCAGGTCCGGGCCGAGGAAGCGCGCAAGCGCCACATTCCCTATCTCATCGTCGAGGCGGGCGACATGAGCCGCCCCATCCTCGAGCGCCTCGGCTTCCGCGCGCTCGCCGATGCCGACAAGTGCATCTACCGCCGGCCCTCGGCGGCGAGTTAGCGCGGCCCCGTCTCGCGCTCTATCGGACCCGCTTCAGGTAACCGCCTGGATTGAAGGTCACCAGCAGCTTCTCTCGGGTGAGGTCCCGCTCGAACGGTGTCTCCCCGGCGAGGAACTCCTCCACGGCTTCCATCGGCCCGCGCTCCACCTGGAAGGTGTACAGCGGATGGCCAATGTTCGTGTCCTCGACGATCAGGTACTGGCCGGGGGTCACCATCCCGCTGTAGCAGTGCAGCTCCTTCAGGACGTGCTCGGCGCTGTGATCCGAGTCGAGGATCACCATCACCTTCTGGCCTGGAGTGATTTCGTTCCGCACGCGCTCGAGCATCGAGGGCTCCACCGAGGAGCCGGTGTAGTACGTGATGCGCGGGTGCTGCGGCAGCGACGGCGGGGATTGCAGATCGATGGTGATGACCCGGCCGTTGCCGAGCAATTCGCACAGGTGCGCGAAGTAGAGCGCCGAGCCTCCGAACATCGTTCCCGTCTCGATGATGACGTCCGGGCGCGTCTCGTGGAGCAGCTCCTGGTAGACCCACAGGTCGAAGGGCATCTTGCGGATGGGCACTCCCATCCAGCGCTCGCCACCCCCTTCGTACTCCCGCGTGACCATGTCTCCAAAGTAGAGGGCGTGAAAGTCGTCGATGAGCTGTTTCAAGGGGGGCCTTTCTTTCAAATCAGATGAGTCGAGAGGAGGGCACGCAACCCCTCCAGATGGTTCGCCGCGAGCCGTTCCACGGTGGCGCGCTCGTGCAGGGCCTCGCTGTAGCGCCATTCGATCCGCAGGGTCTTGTCCACCACGCTCGCGATGAGCTGCAACACGTGACTCCGCCGGGACAGGGGTGAGCGATCGGGACCGCTCGGCTCGGGAGCCCAGCGGAAGCCCGAGGTCTCGGCCAGCATGCGCCGGCTCATGTAGTCGAAGCTGACCTCCGCGTCGGGCAAGGCCCGCAGGCGCCGCGCGGATTCTCCAGGCGCGTCCATGTAACGCAGCAGACCGTGGCCCAGGCCCTCCTCCGGAATCCGGTGCAGCGCCGCTTCCACTTCCTCCAGGGCTCGCCGCACATCTCCGCTGCGGACATCCAGGAGCACCGGGCAGTCCGAGGCCATGCAGCCCATCGTCGCGGATGCCTCGAGCCCACCGCGGAGCCGCCGGCCGTGACGGCCCACGTCCACCTGGAGCCCCGTGCCTCCCATCCAGCGCGAGAGCACCTGGGCCAAGGGCGCCAGCAGCACCGCCTCCGGCCCGTGGCTCCGGGCCGCGGTCCGCTGGAGGAAGGTGTGCGTCTGGGCCTCGGTCAGGTCCACGCGCACCGTGCGCATCGAGGCCTCGGTGTTGTCTCCAGCGCGGTCCCGGGGCAGCTTGCCCCGGCTGCTTCCGAGTCGTGCCAGCCACTCGGAGGCTTCGTCCTGGAGGGCGCCGGAGCGGGCGAGTCTTTCCAGGCTCTCCGCCCAGGTCTTGAACGAGGGCGTCGCGGGCGGGAGCTGGACGGGCCGTTCCTCGGCGAGGCATGCGTAGAGGGCCTGGAGTTCGTCGATGAAGATCGCCCACGCCACGCCATCCGCCACCAGGAAGTGGAAGAGGAGGAGCAGCCGCCCCGGCCGCCGTGTCCCGAGGTCGAGGTACGCCACCCGCCACAGCGGTCCATGCGAGAGGTCCAGGCTTCCCTGGAGCTCCGTGGCGGCGGCCGTGATGGCGGCCTGAAGTTCCGCGTCCCCCTTGGAGGAGAGATCCACCTGGGAGAAGGGCACCTCCTGTGTTTCGCCGGAGTCCTCCTGGTGCCAGCCCTCGGCGTCATGGGTGAAGCGCAGGCGCAGCGCGTCGTGACGCCGCAGGAGGTGCCGGAGTGCTTCGCGAAGGAGCCCGGCGTCGAGCGGCTCGCGCACCTCCAGCAGGAGCGAGCGGTTCCAGTGATGAGGGGCGGCGTGCCCCTGCTCCAGGAAGCGGCGCTGCGGCGGCGTGAGGGGCACCGGGCCTCGGGTGACCTCGGGCGCGTGGGCCTGGGATGGACCCATCGCCACGGCCGCGAGCTGGGCGATGGTCTGGTGTCTCAGGAGCTGGGGGGCGGTGATCGGCAGGCCCTGTTGGTTCGCCTTCGCCACCACCCGGATGACCATGAGCGAGTCTCCGCCGCGCTCGAAGAAGTTGTCGTGGATGCCCACCTTCTCCAGCTTCAGGACCTCCGCCCAGATGCGGGCCAGGGTCGCCTCGGTGGCGTCACGGGGCGCGACGAAGTCCTCGTCCGGGCGCTCGGGTGGGCGCGCCGCGGCCAGGGCCCGGCGATCCACCTTGCCGCTCGGCAGCCGGGGCAACGCCTCCAGGAGGACGATGCGCGCGGGCACCATGTAGCGCGGCAGGACCGTGCCGAGGCGCTCACGCAGACCGCTTTCCGTGAGGCCCTGGGTGGCGGGGACGGCGTGGGCCTCCAATCGGGCTTCCCCGGAGGGGCCCTCGCGCAGCAGCACCACCACTTCCTTCAGCTCCGCTGTCCGTTCGAGCGCGGCTTCCACCTCGCCCAGCTCGATGCGGTAGCCGCGCAGCTTCACCTGATGGTCCCGGCGGCCCAGGAACTCCACGTTCCCGTCGGGTAACAGCCGGGCCAGGTCTCCGGTGCGGTACATGCGCGCGCCCGGCTCGTCCGTGAAGGGGTCCGGTGTGAAGGCCTCCGCCGTGGCGGCCGGACGGGCCAGGTAGCCCCGCGCGAGTCCACTGCCTCCGATGAACAGCTCTCCCGGTGCGCCCGCGGGCACGGGCTGTCGCCGCTCGTCGAGGAGGTAGATGCGGACGCCCGCCAAGGGCCGGCCAATGGGCACCCGAGGGCGCTCCACCGGTGCGACAGCCTCGAACACGGCGCAGGTGATGGTCGCTTCCGTGGGCCCATAGGCGTTGAGCCAGCGGACCTGACTTCCCACGCGCTCGCGCCAGCGGGACAGCCGCTCGGGCGATGGCGCCTGGCTCCCGGTCACCAGCAGCCGCACGGAAGGCGGTAGCGCCTCGGCGATGCCCGGCAGCGCGTCCACCCACTCGTGCCAGTACGGCGAGGGCAGGTTCACCACCGTGACGCCCGTCCGGGAGACGAGTGCCCGTAGCTCGTCCACCGACTCCACCGCTCCGGCCCGGCGGAGCACCACCGCCGCGCCCACGGCCAGCGTCGGGAAGAGTTCCTCCGCCGCCACATCGAAGTGGAGCGAGGAGAACTGCAACACCCGATCCTCCTGGGACAGGGCATACGCGCGGCGGACGCCTTCCAGGTGGCTCAGCAACGCGCGATGCGAGACGACGACGCCCTTGGGCTGGCCCGTGGAGCCGGAGGTGTGGAGCACGTAGGCCGCGCCCTCGGGGGACAGCGCCACGTCCGGAGGCCGGACAGGAGCCTTCTCGGGCGGCTCGTTGAATTCCTCCAGCCGGAGGACCCGGGCTTCTCCGCCGGAGACGCGCTCCACGCAGGGCGCCTGGGCCAGGACCAGGGGGGCTTCCACTTCCCTCAACAGCGCGAGCAGCCGCTCGCGAGGGGCCGAGGGATCCAACGGGACGTACGCCGCTCCCGCCTTGAGCACGCCGAGCAGGGCGACAATCGCCTCGGCGGAGCGGTCCGCGCACAGCCCCACGCGCACCTCGGGACCGGCTCCCAGGGCGCGCAGCCGCTGGGCCACGTGGTTGGCTCCTCGGTCGAGCTCTCCGTAGCGCAGCGTCCGTTCTCCGATGATGAGCGCGGGCCTCTCGGGGTGGAGCGCCGCCCGCCGCTCGATGAGTTGGTGGATGCCAGTGACGGGCGGGGACTCTCCGCCCTCTCCCCTCGCGGCCACGAGCAGTGACTCCTCCTCTCGGGAGGGGCGGGTCCAAGCGGAGAGCCGGCGCTCGGGAGCGGCCACGAGTGCCTCCAGCGTTCCTTCGAGGGCACGCGCGAGCCGGGCCATCGCGGGGGCCTCGAACAGCTCCGTGCTGTACTCCAGCGCGCCCGCGAAGCCCTGGGGGGTGGGCCGCAGCCAGAGCGTCAGATCCACCTGTGTGGTCTCCGCGGACAGTTCCATCCGCTCCACGTAGAGGCCACCGAGCGTGGCCGAGCCGCTGGCCTCCTCCTGGAGCGAGAACATCACCTGGAAGAGGGGCGAGCGGCTCGGCTCCCGCTCAGGGTGCAGCTCCTCCACCAGCTTCTCGAAGGGCACTTCCTGGTGAGCGTAGGCCCCCAGCGCCATCTCCTGCACGCGGGAGAGCAGCTCGTGCCCGGACGGATCTCCGGAGAGGTCCACGCGCAGCACCAGCGTGTTGACGAAGAGGCCGATCAGGCCCTCCAGCTCCGTGCGGGTACGGCCCGCGATGGGCGTGCCGAGCGCGATGTCCCGCTGCCCGCTGAAGCGCCCGAGCACCGCGCCGAAGGCCGCCAGGAGCACCATGAAGGGCGTGGCCCGCTCGCGCCGGGCCAGGGCGCGCACCGCCTCGCTCAGCCGTCCGGAGAGGGCCAGGGGCTGGTGCCCGGCGCGATAGGTGGGCGTGAGCGGACGAGGCCGATCCGTGGGCAGCTCCAGCACTGGCAGGCCCGCGAGCCGCTCCTTCCACCAGGACAGTCGCTGCTCCAGCACGGGGCCCTGGAGCCACTCGCGCTGCTGGCGCGCATGCTCGGCGTACTGGAGCGCGGGCTCGGGCAGGGTGGGGCGTTGGCCTCGCCGCTGGGCCTCGTAGAGCGCCATCATCTCCCGGGTGAGCACCCGAAGGGAGGCTCCATCCGCGATGATGTGGTGCAGCGTCACCGCGAGCACGTGCTCCTCGGGCGCCAGCCGCGCCAGGGCCAGTCGCATCAGGGGCCCATGGGCGAGATCGAAGGGCTCCTCCGCCTCGCGGACGAGGAATCGCCGCATGGCCTCCTCGCGCCCGGTCTCGGGGGTCGCCTGGAGATCCATCTGGCGCACGCGCACCGGCGCGGGTGGGGCGATGACCTGGACGGGCTGGCCCTCGCACGAGGGGAACGTCGTCCGCAGCGAGGCGTGCCGGCGCACCAACTCGGTGAAGCTCGCCTCCAGGGCCGCCACGTCCAGCGGGCCCCTCAGCCGGAGGGCCTGGGGCAGGTGGTAGGCGCTCGTTCCGGGGGTGAGCTGCTCCAGCGCCCACATCCGCTGCTGCGCGAACGACAAGGGGAACTCGCCGCCAGCGGGGGTGCTCCCGTGCTTCGGCATGTCTTCCGTCTGGACCCGCCGGGTCTCCAACCAGGCGGAGAGGCCCGCCACCGTGGGGGTCTCGAAGAGCTGGCGCAGGGGCACGCTGACACGGAGCGCGTCCTCGATCCGCGAGAGGATCTGCGTGGCGAGCAGCGAGTGCCCTCCCAGTTCGAGGAAATCGTCGTGCACGCCAATGGGGGCGTAGCCGAGGCACTCCTGCCAGATGTCCGCCACCTGGCGCTCGAGCGCGTGGGTGGGCTCGACGTAGGCGGTGGCGAGGCCGGGGCGGGCGTGCCGCGCCGCGGGAGGCACGGGCGCACGCGGCTCGGGAGAGGTCGGCGGGGGCGCGCTGTCTCCGAGCACGTAGCGCTGGCGCTCGAATGGATAGGTGGGCAGGGGCACGCGCTGGCGCTGAGTGCCGGTGTGCAGGGCCGTCCACTCCACCGGCGCTCCCGCCAGCCAGAGCTGTCCCAGCGTCCGCCGGATGAACGCCATGTCGGAGCCTGGGTCGCTCGGGTGGCGCAGGGAGGACAGCACGGGCCGGTCCTCGGGGCGATCCGGGTGGCGCATGGCCAGCGACGCCAGGGTCCGTCCGGGGCCCACCTCCAGGAGAAGGGGCCCTTGTGCTCCGAGCAGCCGCTTCAATCCTTCCTCGAAGAGCACGGGCTCGCGCAGGTGGCGCACCCAGTAGCGGGGATCCATGGCCTGGGCGGGGGTGATCCAATCTCCGGTCACGTTGGAGAGGAAGGGGATGCGCGGGGCCTTGAGCGCCACGCGCGAGAGCCGGTCGGCGAACGGCGCGAGCACGGGCTCCACCATCGCCGAGTGGAAGGCATGCGAGGTGCGCAGCCGCGTGCGGGCCACGTTCCGCTCGGCCAGGGTTTGCTCCAGCCGGAGGATGTCCTCGAGGGGACCCGCCGCCACGCACAGCGCGGGGCCGTTGATCGCCGCCAGCGACAGCCGCTCGCCGAGCAGGGGACGCAGCTCCTGGGCGGAGAGGCGGATGCTGAGCATCGCGCCCGGCGGAAGTCCCTGCATGAGCTGGCCTCGGACGGCCACGAGCGCCAGCGCGTCCTCGAGCGAGAAGACCCCCGCGAGACAGGCGGCGACGTACTCGCCAAGGCTGTGGCCGAGCATCGCCTGGGGGCGGATGCCCCACGACTCCCAGAGCCGGGCCAGGGCGTACTCCACCGCGAAGAGCGCGGGTTGGGTGATCGCCGTCTGGTCCAGTCGGGTGGTGGCTTCCTCGCGCCGGGCCTCGGTCGGATGGAGGAGGTGGCGCAGATCCAGACCCAGGTGGGGCTGGAGGAGCCGGGCGCACTGGTCCAGCGCCTCACGGAACACCGGCTCCTGGGCATGGAGCTCGCGGCCCATGTCCACACCCTGCGAGCCCTGGCCGGAGAACAGGAAGGCCACCGGGGCCTCGTCTCTCGCCGCGCTCCCGGTGAGGACCTGTCCCGGCGTCTTCCCCGCGAGCGCGGTGATCGCCTCCTCGCGGGTCTGGCACACCAGGGCCGAGCGGTGAGGAAAGGCGCGCCGTCCCACCTGGAGGGTGTGGGCCACGTCGGCCAGCGACTGCTCGGGGTGTCGCTCCAGGTGGCGGGCCAGACGGGAGCCCATCGCCTCGCGGGCCGAGGGCGTCCGCGCCGACAGCACCAGAAGCTGGGGTGCTCGCGAGGGGGAAGAGGGCTCGCGGGGAGGGGCTTCCTCCAGCACCGCGTGCGCGTTGGTGCCGCCAATGCCGAAGGAGCTGAGTCCCGCCCGGCGGGGCCCCCGGTCATCCGGCCACTCGGTCAGGCGCGTGTTCACGCGGAACGGCGAGCGGTCGAGCTGGGCGCGTGGGTTGGGGGTCTCGAAGTCCAGGCTCGGGGGGAGCTGCTTGTGCTCCAGGGCGAGCACGGTCTTGATGAGGCCGGCCACGCCCGCCGCCGCGTCCAGGTGGCCAATGCTGGTCTTCACCGAGCCGATCGCGCAGGAGCCCGGAGCGCTGTCCTCGCCGAAGGCCTGGGTGAGCGCCGCCAGTTCGATGGGATCTCCGAGCGCCGTCCCGGTGCCATGCGCCTCGAGGTACGAGAGGGAGCTGGCCTCCACCTCGGCCATGCGGTGGGCGAGGGTGATGACCTCGGTCTGTCCCTGGACGCTGGGCGCGGTGTAGCCCACCTTCCGCAGACCGTCGTTGTTGAGGGCGGTGGCCCGGATGACGGCCCGGATGTTCGCGCCCTCGGCGAGCGCGTCCTCCAGCCGCATGAGCACCACCAGACCCACTCCGCTGCCTTCCACCGTGCCCTGCGCCCGGGCGTCGAAGGCGCGGCAGTGCCCATCCGGCGAGAGGATGCCTCCCTCCTGGTACAGGTAGCCGGACACCTCGCGGGCGCGCGCGGACACACCGCCCGCGAGCGCCAGGTCGCACTGGCCCGCGAGCAGGTGCAGGCATGCCAGGTGCGTGGCCACCAGCGACGTGGAGCAGGCCGTCTGCACGTTCAGACTCGGGCCGCGCAGATCCAGCTTGTAGGACAGCCGCGTGGACAGGAAGTCGCCCAGATTGCCGATGGCCAACTGGAGCAGTCCCTCGGACGGAGCCATGCCATCGCGCAGGGCGTCCAGGAGGTACGTGCTCATGCTGGCGCCCGCGAAGACGCCGACCTGCCCGGCGTAGCGCCGCGAGTCGTAGCCCGCGTCCTCCAGCGCTTCCCAGGCGCACTCGAGCAGGAGCCGGTGCTGGGGATCCGTCAGCTCCGCCTCGCGCGCGGTGAACTCGAAGAACGCCGCGTCGAACAGCGTGGGGTCCTCCAGCGCGCCCCGGGCCTTCACATAGCGCGGATGGCGCACCGTCTCGGCGGAGTGGCCCGCGGCGAGCAACTCCTCCTCGGTGAAGGTGGAGATGCCGCGCAGACCGTCCCGGAGATTTTCCCAGAACGCCTCGACGTCACGGGCCTTGGGGAAGCGGCCCGCCATGCCGACGACGGCGATGCCCTCCGTGGCGTACTCCCCGGTGTCACTCATCTGCCTTGACCTTCTTGGCCATGCGTTTGAGCCGGCTCATGCCTTCCTTGCGCCGCTGGGTCTCGGCCTCCAGCCGGGGCGCCAGGAGCGGGGCCTCGGCCTGTTCGGACAGGTGGCGGGCCAGCGCGCTCACGGTGGGATGGGTGAAGAGGGCGAGCAGCGGCACCTCGCGGCCCAGCTTCTCCTGCAACTTCACCTGCACGCGCGCGGCGAGCAGCGAGTTGCCACCCACGTCGAAGAACTTCTCGTCGCGGTCCAGCGTGTCCAGGCGCAGCTCCTGGCACCACACCTCGGCGATGTCCTGCTCCAGTTGTCCCGAGGGCGGGGTGAATGTGGGCCGATGCGCCGCGGTGGACGCCTGGGGCGAGGGGAGCGCCCGCCGGTCCAGCTTGCCGCTGGAGTTGAGCGGGAGCGCGTCGAGCACCACGAAGGCCGAGGGCACCATGTACTCGGGTACCCGCTCCCGCAGGAAGGCGCGCAGGGAGGTCAGCAGGGTCTGTCGCTCCTCGGGCGAGGTGGGACCCACTCCCAGGTATGCCACGAGCCGCGTGGGCTCCTGCCCCTCCGTGAGCGCCACCACCGCGGCTTCGCGGACGGCCGGATCCTCGCGCAGCACGGACTCGAGTTCTCCCAATTCGATGCGGTAGCCCCGGATCTTCACCTGGTGATCCAAGCGGCCGAGGAACTCGATCGTCCCGTCCGGCAGATAGCGGCACAGGTCTCCGGTGCGGTACAGCCGCCCGCCCGGCGTGGTGCCGAGGGGATCCGGGACGAAGCGCTCGGCGGTGAGCTCCGGCCGCCGCAGGTAGCCGCGAGACACGCCCGCGCCACCGATGAGCAGCTCGCCGGGCACCCCCGGAGGGACGGGCACGCCGTGCCTGTCGACGATGTACACCGCCGTGTTGCCCACGGGCCGGCCGATGGGAATGGAGGCCCCCACCGCATCGACTCCGTGGGTGGTGGACCAGATGGTCGTCTCGGTGGGGCCGTAGATGTTGAGGAGCTGTCCGTTGAGGAACTCACGCAACTCGGTCGCCAGCGCCGGGGTGAGGGCCTCGCCTCCGAGCACCAGCGTGCGCAGCCGTCCCAGGGCCCGCGCCGCGTCCGGCTGCTGGAGCAGGAGCGTGGCGCGCGAGGGCGTGCATTGCAGGTGCGTGATGCCGTGGCGCTCGATCTGCTCGGAGACCGTGTACTGCGCGTGCCGGTCCTCCGGGTGGATGACGACGTGGAAGCCACGCGTGAGCGTCCACACCAGCTCCACCCCCGAGATGTCGAAGGTATAGGGCGTGACGGCCAGCCAGGTGCCGGGCGGCTCCGCGCGCACGCGGGCATCGAGCGTGACGAAGTGGTTGACCAGGTTGCCGTGGTCCACCATCACGCCCTTGGGCCGCCCCGTGGAACCCGAGGTGTACAGGACGCACGCGAGGTTGCGCGCGGACACCCGGGGCTCGGTGGGCGGCGGTGCGTCGTGTTCCGCCGCCTCGTCCACGAGGAGGCGCGGGATGGCTCCCTCCGGCAGCGGGGCCACGAGCGAGGAGTGCGTCACCAGCGCGGCGGGATGGGCCTCCCGCAGGACGGTTTCCAGGCGCGCGGGAGGGTGTGCCGGGTCCAGCGGCATGTAGGCGCCACCGGCCTTCAGCACGCCCAGCATCGCCACGACCATCTCCGCCGAGCGCTCCAGGGCCACCGCCACGCGATCATCCGGACCCACGCCCAGCGCCCTCAGCCTCGCCGCGAGCCGGGTCGCCCGCGCGTCCAGTTCCCGGTAGGTGAGCGTGTGCTCGTCGAAGGTGAGCGCGGGCGCCTCCGGAGTGCGCGCGGCCTGGGCCTCGAAGAGGTGGTGCACGCAGGCCTGGGCGGGCACCTCGGCCTGGGTGGCGTTCCACTCCACCAGCACGCGTTCGCGCTCGGCGGAGGTCAGCAGGGAGAAGCGCTCGTGGCGTTCCTCCGGCCCGGTGGCCATGGCCTCCAGGACGCGGGCGTAGTGTCCGGCCAGCTCGTGCACCCGCTCCTCGTCCAGCCGCGCCGTGTCGTGGTGCAGCGCGAGCTGGAGCTCGGACGTCACCGGATCCACGCCGAACATCGCCGCCAGCGGCAGGTCCAGCCGCTCGATGGAGCGCACCGGTCCCACCAGCCGCACGCCCTCCACGTCCAGCAGCCCCTGGTACACGTGGAAGTGCACGAAGTTGAAGAGGGCCTCGAACAGTGGCTGGCCACCGTGGCGCTGCTGCAACCGGCCCATGGGGGAGCGCCGGTGGGGCAACACCTCCCGCTCGGCGGCGAAGGTGCGGCGCACCAGCTCCACCCAGGTGCCCCCCTCCAGCTGCTGCCGCAGCGGTAGGCTGTTGAGGAAGAGGCCGAGCGTCTTCTCGCCGTCACGTACCTCGGGACGTCCGTTGGACACGAGGCCCGTCACCACATCGTTCGTCCCGCACACCGCGCCGAGCACTCGCAGGTGGGCCGCCAGCAGCACGCTCTTGAGTGGCACCGAGGCCTGGCGCGCGAGCTTCCGCAGTCCGGACGACACCTCGGGCGACAGGGACACTGGCCGCACGGCGATGCCTCGCGCGGACACCTCCGGCCGGCGGGGCATGACGCGGGTGAGCGAGGTCACCTCCAGCCCGTCCAGCCGCTCCGTCCAGAAGCGGCGGGTGGTTTCGTCCTGGAGCGCACGCCGCTCCAGGGCGATGAACTCCCGGAAGGGCAGCGCGGGTGCCTGTCGCGTGGACGCCTCGCCTCGGAGCGCCGCCACGTAACCGCCCAGCAGCTCGGTGAACAACGAGGCCACGCTCCAGCCATCGAGGATGGCGTGGTGGAAGGTGGCGCTGAGCTGCACGGTGGTATCGGTGCGCTGGTGCAGCGTCACCCGCATCAGGGGCGCCCGGCTCCAGTCGAAGGGCTGGATCCGATCCTCCTCGAGCCAGCGCTCCAGGTGCGTCTCCTGCTCGGCCGCGGACAGGTGCCGCAGATCGTGCACGCTCAGGGGCGGCTCCACCGCGTGGTGGACGAGCTGGAGCGGTTCGGCGTAGCGCGTCAGATCGAACGACGTCCTGAGGACCGGGTGAGCGGCCAGCAGCCGGCGCAGGGCCTCCTCGAAGGCGGACACGTCGAGCGTCAGCTCCAGGTGGAAGCTGAAGGCGTCGTGGTAGAGCGCCGAGGTGGCGTCCACCTGGCTCTGGAAGAGCATGCCGCCCTGGAGGGTGGCCACCGGGTAGGCGTCCTCCACACCGGGAGGCAGCCGCTCGCGATCGGCCGGGGAGATGAGGCCGAAGGGCGGGGTGGGTTCGGTGGGGACCTCGTCCGGGCTTCCCTCGCGCAGGGACTCCGCCACACCCCGCACGCTCGGGTACTCGAGCAGCAGTCCCACGGGGACCCTCAGGCCCCGCTCCGACGCGCGCGCCACGAACTGGATGGCCCGGATGGAGTCGCCTCCGTCGTCGAAGAAGTTGTCGTCGATGCCCGGGTTCTCGCGTCCGAGCACTTCTCTCCAGACTCCCACCAGCACCTCTTCCTCGGGAGTACGGGGAGGAGCGTGGCGCTCGGCGAGGGGCCTCGGCGCGTTCTCCGGGGCGGGCAGCGCGCGCCAGTCCACCTTGCCGTTGGCGGTGAGGGGGAAGGCGGTCAGCGTCACGAAGGCCGAGGGCACCAGGTAGGCTGGCAGCCGCTCCTGGAGGTAGCTCCGCAGGAGTTGTGCCTCGACCTTCGCGCCCTCCTTCGCGACCACGTAGGCCACCAGGGTCTTCTCCCCGGGAACGTCCTCGCGGGCCATCACCCGCGCCTCGCGCAGCTCCGGGTGCGTGGCGAGCATGGCTTCGATCTCGCCCGGCTCGATGCGGAAGCCGCGGATCTTCACCTGCTGATCCACGCGGCCGAGGAATTCCACCCGGCCATCCGGCAACAGGCGGCAGAGGTCTCCGGTCCGGTACAGCCGCGCGCCCGGCGTGGCGCTGAAGGGATCCGGAACGAAGCGCTCCGCCGTCAGCTCCGGGGCGTTGAGGTAGCCGAGCGCCAGACCGTCGCCTCCCGCGTACAGCTCTCCGGGAGCCCCCACGGGCACGGGCGCCATCGCCGTGTCGAGCACGTGGACATGCGTGTTGGAGATGGGCCGGCCCACGGGCACGGAACCGGTGAGTGGCTCGCCCCTGGGCACGGGGTAGCAGCAGGTGAAGGTGGTGTTCTCGGTGGGGCCGTAGCCGTTGATCACCTGGCAGTGGGGATGGCGATCCACCACGCGCCGCACATGCGCGGGGGACAGCACGTCACCTCCCGCGAGCAACTGCCGCACCGGGGCGAGTGCTTCCAGGGCATGGTCCACCAGTTGGTGGAAGAGGCCCGCGGTGAGCCACAGGGTGGTGATGCCTTCGCGGGCGATGAATCCGCTCAGCTCCTCCAGGGACGGCGTGTGCGGAGGGAAGACGGCCAGCCGGCCGCCGTTGAGCAGCGCGCCCCACACCTCGAGCGTGGAGGCATCGAAGGCGAGCGGCGCGAGCTGGAGCAACGTCTCGTCCGGCCCGAAGCGCGCGAAGTGGGTGTCGCGCACCAGGCGCACGACGGCCCGGTGGGGCACCGCCACGCCCTTGGGGATGCCCGTGGAGCCAGAGGTATAGAGGACATAGGCCTCGTGCCCGGCGGTGATGGGGAGCGTCGGCGCGGTCGCGGGCCGGGTGGCCAGCACGTTCGCGTCGTCATCCACGCACACGAGGGGAATGCTCAGCACCGGCAACTCGTCCGCCAGCGCTGAGCGGGTCACGATCGCCAGCAGCCGGCCGTCCTGGATGAGGTAGCTCAGGCGCTCGATGGGGTACGACGGATCCAGCGGCAGGTACGCGCAGCCGGCCTTGAGGATGCCAAGCAGCCCCACCACCATCTCCACCGAGCGCTCCAGGCACAGGCCCACCCGTCCCCCCGCGCTCACGCCCAGGGAGAGGAGGTGATGCGCGAGTTGGTTGGCCCGCTGGTCCAGCTCCGCGTAGGTGAGCCGCTGTCCCTCGAACGTCACCGCCACCGCGTCGGGAGTCGCCGCCGCCTGGGCCTCGAACAGCCCATGCACGGTGGCCTGGCGCGGGTAGGCGGTGCCCGTGTCGTTCCACCGGGCCATCGACTCGCGCTCGTCCGCCGTCACCAGCGGGGTCGCGGAGATGCGCCGTCCCGGGTCCGCGGCCACGCCCTCCGCCGCGAGCAGGAAGTGCTCCCACAGCCGCGCGATGGTGGCCTCGTCGAACAAGTCGGTGCTGTACTCGGCCCGTGCCCACAGACCGGCCTCGCCGGGGCTGAGGTCGAGCAACAGGTCCCACCGGGCCGTCTCGCCGCCGTCCGCTTCGAGCAAGCTGGGGCGCAGTCCTGGCAACGCGAGCGAGGGCGCCGGGGCGTTCTGGAGCACCAGCTTCACCTGGAACAGGGGAGACATGCCCGCGTCGCGTTCGGGGCGCAGGGCGCGCACCAGACGCTCGAAGGGGACGTCCTGGTGCTCGTAGGCCTCCAGCGTCACCCGGCGCAGCCGTCCGAGCAGTTCCCGGAAGGATGGGTCCCCGGAGAGATCCGTCCGCAGCACGAGCTGGTTGGTGAAGAAGCCGATCAGCCCCTCGATCTCGGGCCGGTTGCGGTTGGCGACGTCGGTGCCCACCACGAGGTCGTCCTGGCCGGAGTAGCGCTCGAGCACCACGTCGAAGACGCCGAGCAGCACCATGAAGAGGGTGGCACCCTCGCCCCGGCCGAGTGCTTCCAACCGCTCCACCAGGGCGCGGGGCAGGAGGAAGCGCTGGGAGCGCCCACGGTGGCTCTGGACCGCCGGACGGGGCCGGTCGGTGCGCAACTGGAGCCGGGGGAGCGCGTCGAGCTGCCGCTTCCAATAGCCAAGCTGGCGCTCCAGCTCACCGCCCTCCAGCCAGCGCTTCTGCCAGAGCGAGTAATCGCCGTATTGGAGGGGCAGCTCCTCGAGTGGCGAGGGCTCTCCCCGGGTGGCGGCGCCGTACAGCGCCGTCAGCTCGCGGGCGAGCACGCCCACCGACCACCCGTCCGAGACGATGTGGTGCATCGTCAGCAGCAGGACGTGGTGCTCGCGCGCCAGCCGCAGCATCTTCGCGCGGAGCAGCGGGCCCCGGGCGAGGTCGAACGGACGGAGCGCTTCCTCGCGGGCGAGCTCCTCCACCTTGTCCTCGCGCTCCAGCTCGGGCAGGTCCGCGAGCTCCACTGGCGTGAGCGACATCGGCTCGGCGGGCAATACCTCCTGGACTGGCTCCCCCCGCTCGGCGCGCACCACCGTGCGCAGGGCCTCGTGGCGGCGCACCACCTCGCTGAGGGCGCGCTCCAGCGCGGGAAGGTCGAGCGGGCCTCGCAGGCGCACCGCGCAGGGCATGTTGTAGAGGGGACCGCCGCCCACCATCTGATCGACGAGCCACAACCGCTCCTGGGCGAAGGACAGCGGAGCGGGGCCCGTGTCGGAGCGGCGGACCAGAGGCGGGGCCATGGGGCCCGTGTGCGCGGTGGACTCGAGCCGCCGCGCCAGGGCGGCCACGGTGGGTGCCTCGAAGATCGCCTGGAGGGGCAGCTCCACGCCGAAGGCGGAGCGCAGCCGGGAGACGGCCTGGGTGGCCAGCAGCGAGTGGCCTCCCAGCTCGAAGAAGTGATCGTTCGCGCCGATGCGCTCGCGGCCCAGGACGGTGCTCCAGACGTGGGCCACCTTTTCCTCGGCGGACGTGCGCGGAGCGAGCCAGGTGCTCGCGCGGGAGGGGTCCTCCACGTCCAGGCTCGCCAGCGCGCGGCGATCCAGCTTGCCACTCGGACCGAGCGGGAGTTCCTCCAGGAAACCGAAGCCGGAGGGCAGCATGTAGGCGGGGAGCCGCGTGCCGAGGAAGTCCTTCAGCTCCTCGCGCGAGGGCGCTGTCCCAGCCGGAGCGAGGAAGGCCACGAGCCGACGATCGCCACCCGGTGCCTCCCGTACCAACACCGCTGCCTGGCGCACCGCGGGGTGGCTCTCCAGCGTGGCTTCGATCTCCCCCAGCTCGATGCGCAGGCCGCGCAGCTTCACCTGGGAGTCCAGACGGCCCAGGTACTCGATATTGCCGTCGGGCAGGAAGCGGGCGCGATCGCCCGTCTTGTACAGGCGCGCGCCCTGGCCACCGGAGGGGTCGGGCACGAAGGCGGCGGCCGTCAGCTCGGGGCGGCCGAGGTAGCCGCGGCCCACCTGGATGCCACCGATGTACAGCTCGCCCGGTACGCCCACGGGCACGGGCGCCCATCGCGCGTCCAGCACGAGGAGCCGGGTGTTGGCCACGGGCCGGCCGATGGGCACGGTGCGCGAGGTGTCCTCGCGGCGGCACGTCCACGCGGAGACGTCCACGGCGGCCTCGGTGGGGCCATAGAGGTTGTGCAGCTCGGCGCCAGGCAGCCGGGTCAGGCACCGATCCCTCAGCTCCGCGGACAGGGCCTCGCCGCTGCATACGACGTGGCGCAGGCTCGCGCAGCGCTCCAGTCCCGGCTCGTCGAGGAAGCTCTGGAGCATGGAGGGCACGAAGTGCGCCGTGGTGATGCGCCGCTCCGCGATGAGGTCACGCAGGTAGGTGGGATCCTGGTGGCCACCGGGCCGGGCGAGCACCAGCCGCGCCCCGGTGAGCAGGGGCCAGAAGAACTCCCAGACGGAGACATCGAAGCTGAAGGGCGTCTTCTGGAGGACGTGGTCACTCGCGCCAAGGCCGTAGGCCCGCTGCATCCACAGCAGCCGGTTGCGGATGGCGGCGTGGGTGTTCATGGCGCCCTTGGGCACGCCGGTGGAGCCCGAGGTGTAGATGACGTAGGCGAGGTTCTCTCCCTGGGCGAGCGGCGCGGGAGGCTCGGTGGGGTGGTGGGCGAGGGCCGCTCCATCGCGCTCCAGGAACACGCGGGTGGCGCCGCTCTCGGGGAGCACGTGCGCGAGCCGCTCCTGGGTGAGGAGCACGGGAGCCGCCGAGTCGCGCAGCATGTGATTCAGCCGCTCACGCGGGTAGCTGGGATCGAGCGGCACGTAGGCGCCACCGGCCTTGAGCACGCCGAGCAGTCCCACCACCAGCTCGAGCGAGCGCTCCATGCACACGCCCACGCGCACCTCGGGGCCGACACCGAGCCCTCGCAGGTGGTGGGCGAGCTGATTGGCGCGCAGCTCCAGCTCCCGGTAGGTGAGTGTCTCGTCCTCGAATCGCACGGCCACGGCATCCGGAGTTCTCGCGGACTGGGCCTCGACGAGGCCATGCAGCGTGTCCGCGCCCTCGTAGACGGTGGCGGTGTCGTTCCAGGCGGCCTGCTGTGCGAATTCCTCGGCGGTGAGCAGCGCCGGCTGCGTCACCCGTTGCTCCGGCCGGGCCGCGAGCGCTTCCCACAGGACCCGCAGGTGGCCGAGCATCCGGTCGATGGTGCCGGCCTCGAAGAGGTCCGTGTTGTACTCCATCGAGGCGGACAGGCCCTCGCGCGTCTCGGCCAGGGCGAGGCTGAGCTCGAACTGCGCCGCGCGGTGCGGCAGCGGCCAGGACTCCAACCGCAGCTCGCCGAGCGCGGCTTCCTCGCCTGGCTCCTCCAGGGCGAGCCCGGCCAGACCGCGAGCCGCGCCGAGCTGGGACTTCTGGAGCACCAGCAGGGCCTGGAAGATGGGGGAGCGGGCCGCGTCGCGCTCGGGGTGCAGCCGCTCCACGAGGGCGGGGAAGGGGATGTCCTGATGCTCGAGCGCTCCGAGCACCGTGGCGCGCATCTGGGAGATGAGGCCGGAGAAGGTGAGGTCGGGCGTGAAGCGGGCGCGCAGGGGCACGGGGTTGGCGAAATAGCCCACCACTCCCGCGAGCCCGGCGCGCGTGCGGCCCGAGGTGGGCGAGCCCACGATGAGATCGTCCTGGCCGGTATGGCGGTGCAGCAGCGCGTGGAAGGCGGCCACGAGCACGGTGTAGAGCGTGGTGTCGTGGGCGCGGGCCACGTCGCGCAGGCGCTCGGTGAGGGCCTGGCCGAGACGCAGACCGCGCGAGGCCCCCCGGAACGTCTGCGTGGGCGGGCGCGGTTTGTCCGTGGGCAGCTCGAGGACGGGCAGCTTCCCGGCGAGTTGCTTCTCCCAGAAGCTCCAGCCCGGGGCGCTCGTCTCCGACGCGAGGACCGCGTGCTGCTGACGTGCATGGTCCGAGGGCGTGAGGGGCAGGGGCGGCAGCGTCACCGGCGTGCCGCTCCGCGCGGCCGTGTACAGGGTGCCGAGCTCGTCGGCCAGGACCGCCAGCGACCAGAAGTCGGTCACCACGTGATGCAGGGTCAGCAGCAGGACGTGCTCTCCGCCCGGACGTGTCCAGACGTGGACCCGGAGCAGCGGGGCGTGCCGCAGATCGAAGGGGCGCTCGGCCTCGGCGGAGATGCGGGCCTGGAGCGCGGCGTCGTCCAGGTGCGCGGCCTGCTCCAGGTGGAAGGGCAGCTCCACGGAGGGCAGCACCTGCTGGCGTGGCTGGCCTTCCTCGGAGACGAAGCGGGTGCGCAGGGCCGGATGGCGGTCCACGAGCGCCTGGAGGGCCTTGCGCAGGGCCTCCGGGTCCAGCTCCGAGCGGATGCGCACCGCGCGCGACACATGGTAGGCGGTGCTGTCCGGGGCGAGCTCGTGGAGGAACCACAGCGCCCGCTGGCCGTGGGAGAGCGCTGGCTCACCCTGGGCGGTGGCGACGTCCGGAGTGGGCGCGCGAGGCGTTTCACTCCGCAGCCGCTGCTCCAGCTCCTCCAGGCTGGGCCCCTGCATCAGGAACGACAGGGGCAGCACCACGCCCAGCGCGCGCTCGATGTCCGCGTGCAGCTCCAGCACCTGGAGCGAGTCCAGGCCATGGCGGGTGATCGCCTCTCCTGGCGCGAGCTGGTCCGGGCGCATGTGCACCAGCGAGGCCACGCGGGAGCGCAACCACGCGAGCGAGCCCACCTCGGGCGGCGTCTCGGTGGACGGCTCCTGCTTCGTGACGGGGGCCCGCCACTCCCCGACCAGCTCGAGCGAGCCGTCCAGGAAGCCATTGCGGCAGGCATGCCGCTGCACCTTGCCACTGGACGTCTTCGGGAGCGTGCCGGCCTGGAGCAACAGCACCGCGTGCACGGACAGCTCGTGATGCTCGGAGATGGCCTGACGGATGCTGGCGCTCACCTCCTCGACGTCCACCGCCTGGCGCGAGTTCACCTCGACGGCCACCACCAGCCGCTCCTCGCCCTCCACGTCCACGGCGAACGCGGCGCTGCACCCGGGACGAATGGCGGGATGGCTCTCCTCGAGCGTCTTCTCCAGGTCCTGCGGGTAGTGGTTGCGGCCGCGGATGATGAGGAGGTCCTTGAGCCGTCCGGTGATGAAGAGCTGGCCGTCCTGCAGGAAGGCCAGGTCTCCGGTGCGCAGGAAGGGGCCCTCTCCCGAGGCGAGGCGGGCGCCGAATACCCGGGCGGTCTCCTCGGGACGCTCCCAATAGCCCGAGGCCACGCTGGGCCCGGTCATCCACAGCTCGCCCACCTGGCCGTCGGGGAGGACGGTGTTCGTCTTCGCATCCACCACGGTGAGGGTCTGCCAGGGCAGGTTCATGCCGCTGCTCACGAGCGTGACGGCCCCCTCTGTCTCTTCCCGCCGGGCCTCACCGTGGCCTCGCTGGAGCGCGTCCGTGTCGAAATGCACGGCCCGCACCGGCTCCGCCTTGATGCCGCCCGCGGCGAGGAGCGTGGCCTCGGCCAGGCCGTAGCACGGGTAGAAGAACTCGGGCCGGAAGCCCTGGGGCGCGAAGGCCTGGGCGAAGCGCTCGAACGTCTGCGCGCGGATGGGCTCGGCGCCGCAGAAGGCCACGTCCCAGGTGCTCAGCTTCAACCCCTCGCGCTGCTCGGGGGGAATCTTCCGCACGCACAGGTCGAAGGCGAAGTTGGGGCCGCCCGCGCACGTGCCGCCGTGCCGGGAGATGGCCTGGAGCCAGCGCAGCGGCCGTTGGAGGAAGGTGATGGGCGAGAGCAGCACGCCATGGAAGCCGTTGTAGAGCGGCTGGAGGATGCCGCCGATCAGTCCCATGTCGTGGTACGGCGGCAGCCAGTTCACCGCCACCGAGCCCTCGCCCAGCTCGAACCCGTGACCAATCAGGTGCGAGTTGTGGACGAGATTGGAGTGCGTGAGCATCACGCCCTTGGGCGTGCCCGTGGAGCCCGAGGTGTATTGAAGGAAGGCCAGCGTGTCGCTCGTCACCTCCGGCTCGCGCCAGGCGTCCTCGATGCCCGTCTCCAGGGTGTCGGTGGCCAACCAACGCCGCTCGCGCAACTGGGGCGCCTGCTCCTCCAGCGCACCCACCAGCGAGAGGATCATCTCGTTGGTGAGCAGGATGGAGGCGCCCGAGTCCTGGAGGATGGCCTGCAACCGCGGCAGCGAGCGGTGGAGCCGGCTGATGTCCGGAGGGTAGGCCGGGACGGCGATCGTCTTGGCGTAGAGACAGCCGAGGAACGCCGCCACGTAGTCCAGGCCCGGTGGGTAGAGGAGCACGGCGCGCTCGCCCTGGGCCTTCATCCGCTGGAGCGCCGCCGCGATGGCGCGCGCCCGCCGGTCCAGCTCCTGGTAGGAAATCCGCGTCTCGTCGGATTCGTCATCGCCCACGAAGGTGTAGGCGACCGTGCCAGGCCGCTCGCTCGCGCGCTGCCGCAGGCAGTGCAGCAGGGTGGGAAAGAGGGGTGCCATCGGACAACTACCTCCAAAAGAGGAAATCGGACGGGCCCGCCAGCGCGGGCCCGGATTCACAGCACCAGCTCGTTGGTGCCCAGTCGGATCACGGTGCGCTCGGCGCCGCTGAGGATCTCCGCTCCGAAGAACTCGGAGGCGAAGTCACGCAGCTTCGGCCCGAAGGCCTTCTTCACGTCCTCGTTGCCCAGGCGCAGGGGCCGAGGCGCGTGTCCAAGCACGCGGTCCATGCGTGCCTGCAGGTACTCGAAGACGGCCAGTTGGTCTCGCTCGAGCTCCAGGTACTCCACCAGGGTCTCGGCGAACGGGCGCAGCGCGGGGCCCACGGGCCGGGCCTGCTCCAGCAGCGCCATGACGCGCGCCACGGTCTCCGCGGTTGACGGCCGCTCACCCGGGCGCGAAGGAGGAAGCAGCGCCTCGCCGCTCAGGGCGAGTTGCTCCTGGGCCAGCTCCGCCCGGAAGCGCTCCAGGTCCTTCAGGGTACGCGAGCGCACTTCCTCGTCCGCGGCGGCCACTTCCCGCGCGAGCGAGCTCACCTGCTCCTGCGTCTGGAGCTGGAAGGCCTCCAGCGCCGCGGCGAGCTCTCCCGGGGCGGGCTCTCCCGGGCGGGGATTCGACAGCCGGTGGGCCAGGACGTGGATGATCGAGGCGGCGCTGGCTCCGAAGATGTTCTTCTGCGCGTCCATCCCCATCAGCAGGTTGCCGTACTCGAGGAAGGACGGATCGATGAGCGCGCGCACCACGGACACGTCGGCATTGGCCGGGGGCTTGCCGTCGATGAGCACGCGGAACGAATCCTCGATGAGGCCCTTCGGGCCCGCGCACACCGAGTTCATCCCGACGAACAGATCGTTGGCGTCGGTGAACTCGTAGAGCACCGCCGGGTCGAGCGCCTCCATCTGTTCGTAGAGGCCGGCCGAGATGATGATGAGCACCTGCAGGTGGGCCACCCGGTTGATGCCCAACAGCATGCGGTAGAGGATGGCGGTGACGGCGGGCAGTTGCCCGTCGGGCATCGGAGCCCGGGCGCGGCGCAGAAGCCAGGCGGGAAGGGCGATGCCCAGCCGGCTGAACTTCCACAGGTCGATCATGGTGGTGGGCCCCTCCAGCGGACGCTTCACGCCCTGGAGGTACGCGTTGCGCAGCTCCGCCAGTCCTCCCACCACCGCGGGCCAGTGCTGGTTGAACTGACGCAGCGACGACACGTTCATCGGGTGGGCGTGCTTGCGGCGGCTGCCCGCGTAGGGGCACTCGCGCATCTCCATGGGCACGCCGGCCTGGACGGCGGACGGCGCCATCTCCTCGCCCAGGGGCCGGCCCTCGTCGTCCCGGTAGGGCAGGAGCGCGCCCATCAGCGACATCCAATAATACTCGGGGGCCTCCAATACCTTGGGCCCGAAGTAGCCGGACGCGTACAGGGCGTCCACGGCGGACAAATCACGAAGTGTACTCATCGGGAATGGCTCGGTGGAGTGCTCGGGGTTGTTACTTCGGCACGACCTTCAGCTTCTGGCGCCCGGCGAGCGTGAGCAGGGTCGAGCCGAGCGTGAGCTCGTCTCCCGCCTGCACGTGCAGGGGACGGGGGAGATCCCTCACCGCCCAGCCCCAGTGCGTGCGCGGCGAGTAGGGCGAGGTGGACAGCACCATCTGCTCGTCCAGGTGGGCCCGGAAGAACAACAGCAGTGCGCCCAGCCGGCCGCTGGTGCGGATCTTCATCGAGGACAGCACCTCGCCCGCGCTCTGCGCCTCCAGGTCCCCCGCCAGATCGATGGTGCGCACGGTGCACTCCTCCGAGAGGATCGTCTGGTCGAAGAAGCCCACGCGGAAGTCGTTGCTGCGCCGCGGGAAGGTGGTGTCGTCGTTGATCTCGTCCGCCTGCGAGAGCACATGCAGGTACGGATCGAAGTTCAGCCCGTACATCCCCGCGAACTCGCCCGCCTCGAGCCGCGCGCGCTGGGCGATGGACGGCACGAACTCCGGCTCCACGCCCACGCAACACACCTCGATCTTGTGGGGGATGAGCCTGCCGCCCGGGCGCAGGAAGCGCGCGCGCGCATCGGCGATGTACGGGATGACGTTCTCGAAGAAGGGATCGATGCCGAGGATTTCATGGACGATGACGTCCGCGGGCTCGGGCAATTGCACGTCCCGGCTGTTGCCGGTGAGCAGGGTGATGCGCTCGTCCATGCCGTTGGCCTGGAACATCACCCGGGCCAGGGCCGCCACTTCGCTCTCCTCGAGCGCGTAGACGCGGCGCGCGCCTCCCTGGGCGGCGAAGAGCGAGAGGATGCCCGTGCCGCAGCCCAGGTCGGCGACCACCTGCTCCCTCACGTGGGGGAGGATGGCCGAGCGGTAGGCCATCACCCGCACCGAGTCACGCAGCATCCAGTGGTGCAGCGCGAAGGACGCGAAGCCTCCCGTGGCGGGCTGATAGCCCTCGCCCTCGGCGCGGTAGTCCGAGCGCACCGGCGTGAGGATGTTGCCGCGTCCGAGCCGCTGCATCGCCCGCTCGAAGGCTTCCGGACTGAGCGCGCGCTCCCGGCGCACCGTCGCGAGCGCGGCCTCGGGCGTGCTCGCGTTCGAGAAGGCACGGAGGATGGCGAGATCCTCCTCCTGGAGCGTGCACGGCGAGCGCGAGACGGAGTTGGTGGCGACGAAGTTACCGTTTCCGTCGAGCTGAATGAAGACGGAACGGGACACGACGTAGGTGGTTTCCTGGCGCACTTCGTTTTCCCCCGGGAGGGGCCTCCGGATGTCGGGCCGGGGCACTCCATGGTTTGCGAAGTTTTTTCCTATATCACACGGTTTTCAGGCCTAACAACCAAACACAGACAAGGGGATGCTTCCCTCATCCTGTCTGTTCGTTGGGAGTGGATGGTTCCAGGCTGGCCGTTCCTGGCTCGAGCCGCTGGGTGAACGCGGAGAGCCGCGCGGAGATCAACCAGGCCGTCGCGGGAACGAGGAACACGGCGGCGCCCAGACACATGGTGATGGGGAAGCGGAGCACGTCCACCAGCAGGCCCAGGGCGATGGCGGCGAGCGAGGGAAGGCCCATCTGCATCAGCTCGCTGAAGCTGATGACCCGGCCGCGGAACCGATCCGGGGCGGTCACCTGCAAGAGCGTATGGGTGAGGCCATAGGACAGGGAGATGCCCAGGCCCAGCAGGCCGCAGTGCAGCGTGGCCAGCCAGAGGGTCTCCGTGAAGGCGAGCGCCGCCAGTTCCAGGGCGACGAACACATTGGTGACGATGAGGGCCGTGCCGCGGGCCCTGGGTGCCACGTGGGCGAGCGCCAGGGAGCCGAGGAAGGTGCCCACCCCCGCGCCGAACATGACCTGGCCCAACTCCCGCGCGGAGCCCCCGAGCACCATCTTCACGAAGAGGGGGAGGAACACCTTGTAGAAGGGGTGGATGAAGAAGGCGATCAGCGCGTTGGCGCCGAGCAGGGCGCGCAGCGGACGGTGCTCCCAGGCATAGCGCAGGCCCTCGCGGAAGGAGCCATCCCCGGCCGTCTCCGGAGCCGGGAGAGGAGTGGGGAGGGGGCGGATCACCCACAGGACGACGATCAGCGGCAGGAAGCTCAGCGCGTTGACGAAGAAGAGCCAGGGCAGCGAGCCCAGGCCGAGCAGGGCCGCGGCGATCCCCGCCCCCACGAGCTGCGAGGTGGAGAAGCTGGCCCCTCGCAGCACCAGGGCCGAGGGCAGGTGGCCAGGCGGCACCAGCTGGGCGATCAGGGCATGCTCCGGAGGCGCGTTGAACGCCAGGAGCGCGCCGAGCATGAGGAACCAGAGGACCACCATGGGCAGGGACACCTGTCCGAGCGCCACCACCACCACCCCGGCCAGCGCCAGCAGGCACAGCAGGGACTGGGTGACGAGGAGGATCTTCCGGCGCTCGTAGCGGTCCGCCAGCACACCCCCCACCAGCATCAACGCCATGATGGGCAGCATCACCGTGCCGGTCACCCCACCGACGACGGCGGCCGAGTCGGTGAGCCGGGCGATGAGCCAGCCTCCGGCGACGTTCTGGAGGCCATCGCCCACGTTGGAGATGCCGAGGCCCAGCCAGTACAGACGGAAGTCGCGGAACTTGAGCGTCGAGAGTATGCCGGAGCCCGGGGCTCGTTCTTTCTCGTTCAACGGTCTGTGTCCTCGGGGCTGGGGCGGTCCGGAGGCATTGCTATGGTGCGCCCCCATGAAGACTGTACCCGAGATCCCGCGAGCCCGGAGCACCCTGTTGGCCGCGGGGGTGTGGCTCGCCGCGGGGCTGTTGTTGCTGCTGTTGCTGTGGAGGGATCGTCCCCCCACGCCCCGGCCCGCCGACGCGCCCACGACTGAGTTCTCCGAGGCGCGCGCGATGCCGGTGGTGACGCGACTCGCGGAGGAGATTGGCCTGCGCGTGGAAGGCACCGAGGGACAGCGGCGGGCGGCCGAGTACCTCGCCGGGGCCTTGAGGGCGCTGCCCGGCGTGGAGGTGGAGGTGCAGACGACGTCGGCGCGCATGACGGACAGCCCCCGGGGCACGCTGGTGTTCGCCTCGCACGTCACCAATGTGCTGGCCCGCATCCGGGGCGAGTCGGAGTCCGCCGTGTTGCTCTCGGCGCATTACGACTCCCCGCCCGAGAGCGTGGGGGCGGCGGACGACGCCGTCGCGGTGGCGGCCCTGGTGGAGGTGGCGCGCGTGCTCGCCGCCGGGCCAAGGCCACGCCACTCCATCATCATCGGACTCAACGGGGCCGAGGAGGGGTGGTTGCTCGGCTCCACCGCCTTCGTCGAGCACCCCTGGGCCAGGGACGTGCGCGCCTTCATCAACCTCGAGGCCGCCGGGTCCAGGGGCAAGGCCACGCTGTTCCAGGGAGGGCCGGGCAACAAGTGGCTCACGGAGGCGTATGCCCGCGCCGCGCCGCGCCCCTATGGCTCGGTGGTGGGGCAGGATCTCTTCCAGAGTGGCGCCATCCACTCCGAGACGGACTTCCGCGTGTACCGAGACCGGGGCGGGCTGACGGGCCTGGACATGGCCCTCTACCAGGACGGCTACGCGTACCACACCTCGCTGGACCGGGTGTCGCGCCTGGAGCCCGGCAGTCTCCAGCACATGGGGGACAACACCCTCGCCGTGGCGCGGGAGCTGGCGGGACTCGATTTGCCCACCCTCGTGGATCCGGAGCCGGGCGTCTATTACGACCTGGCGGGCCTGGTGATGGTGGCGTACGGCCGAAGCACCGCCGGGTGGCTCGCGGTGATGGCGCTGCTGCTCGCGGTGGGAGCGCTCGCGGTGGCGATGCGTCGCGGGGGCCTCCGCGCGCGGGGGCTGGCCACGGGCGTGGCCCTGTCCGTGTTGGGCTTCGTGGCCGGACTGCTGCTGGCCTTTGTTCTCTCGTTGGTGCCGGGCCTCGTGTTCCATCGCCCCCACGGCTGGTTCGCCACGCCCTGGCTGGGAGTGCTCTGTTATGGCGCCGCCGCCCTCGCGGGTTCGCTCGGAGTCCACGCCCTGTGGGCCCGGCGCGGCGGGGGAGAGCCCGAGGCGCGGGCCCTGCACGCCTGGGCGGGCGCGTTGGTGCTCTGGGCGGGCCTGTTGTCCCTCATGACGTGGGCGGGGCTGGGCTCGGGCTACGTGGCGCTCTGGTGGACCGCGTCCGCGGCGGCGGGGCTGCTCGTGGCGGTGCTGCGCCCCTCGTGGCGGGAGGCCGCGCTCCTCCTCGCGTTCCTTCCCGGCACGTTGGTGCTCTTCCAGGCGGCGCTGATGCTGACGGAACTGGCGGTGCCGCTCTCGGGGCGCTTGCTGTTGCCCATTCCCTTCGATCCGGTGATCGCCTTGCTGGTGGCCCTGCCAGCGGCGGGCTGCGCCACGCTCGGGGTGGTGGCGCTCCATCGCGCCCGGGGGTTGAGCGGGATGGCGGCGGCCTCGGCGGTGGTCGCGGTGCTCGCCTTGGGGGCCCTCGCGCTGCGCTTTCCCTATTCTCCCGAGCGGCCCAAGCGGTTGGAGGTGGTGCACGAGCAACGCGAGGGCCAGTCGGCGCGGGTGCGGCTGTTGGGCTTCGACTCTCCGGACCTGGGCGGAGTGGTGGCGGCGCTGCCTTCCGAAGGGTGGACGCCGAGCACGGGAGAGGCCTGGTATCAGGGCTTCGAGCGCCCCGCGCCGCCGCCCGAGGTGCCCGCCCCGGTGCTCCGGGTCCTATCCTCCAAGGAAGAGGGAGGGGGCCGCGAGGTGCGGCTGCGCGTGGAGGCGCCGGGCGCGTGGGAATTCAACTTGAAGCTCCCCCAGAGCCGTCTCGCGGGATGGGAATACACCGAGCCGCTTCCGCCCTCGTCCGAGGGAGAGCAGGCCATCTTCAATGTGCATGCGCCCGGCGATGCGGGCTGGGAAATCGTCCTGCGTCTGCGCGGAGCGGCCCCGGTGGAGGTGGAGTGCGAGGCGCGCATGTCCGCCTCCACGCCTGTCCTGGATGAACTGCGCAACCGGCTGCCTCAGTGGACAACGGCTTTCTTCCTCGTCACCATCAGCAGCCGTGCTCAACTCTGACGCGGCGCGCCCCTCTCCCATGAACGCGAAGAGTCCCCTTCCCATCGAGCGGATCGACAACCCCTCGCCCGAATACTTCCGCGAACACTATTTGAGCCGGCAGCGGCCCGTGGTCATCACGAACAGGGCCAGCCGCTGGCCCGCGGTGGCGAACTGGAGCCCGGAGTGGTTCCGCGAGCGGATGGGCTCCCATCGCATCACCGTCGAGCGCAGCAGGTCCGCGCGGCCCTCGAATGATCCCTTGGAGTTCCTGCGCAACCGCTACTACGAGGAAGCGGAACTGGGCGGGCTCATCGACGTGATGCTCTCCGGGGAGCACCCGCCGGGGGCGTTCTACGTGACGTACTCGAACATCTTCCAGAAGGCCCCCGGGCTCCTGAATGACTTCGAGCCGTTGCCGCGCACGCTCGGCATTCCGGAGTCCTGGCCCGAGGCGGTGAAGCAGCGGTTGTCGTTGCGCCCGGGCTTCTGGCTCGGGCCCGCGGGCACGGTGTCCGCGGTGCATTTCGACCGGCAGGAGAACTTCAACGCCCAGGTGACGGGCCGCAAGAAGTGGACGCTGTTCTCGCCCGAGGACTCCCACCACCTGTACTACCCGGCGTTGGATCTCCCCACGGTCATCTTCAGCCCGGTGGATATCGAGGCGCCGGACACCCAACGCTTCCCGCGCTTCGCCGGAGCGCAACCCTTGGAGACCGTGCTCGAGGCGGGGGAGATTCTCTTCATCCCCTCGGGCTGGTGGCACCACGTGCGGACGCTGGAGCTGTCCATCTCCCTGAACTTCTGGTGGTGGACCCTCGCCTCCGTCGCGACCACGGCGCGGGTCAACTACCACTTCGTGCGCAAACAGGTCTTGGGGCTGCTCGGGAAGAAGGGCGCGTCCGGGGCCTCCATGCCAGTGGAGTGATGGATGATCTGTTCTCGAAATACATACGTCGAGCTGCTTCCGTCCGGTGCCACCGAGGGCATCCCCGTCGAGCTGTTGCTGGGGGGCGTCCTGCGCGAGTGGGTCTCCCTGCGGCTGGATCCGGACAAGTGCCGGAGTTCGCTGGAGAGCATGCTCGAGGGTTTCGGTCTGGAGCCGGGCCTCTTCCGGCTCGAGGGGTTCAAGGACGGGGGCATGGTGGCCTCGGAGCGGCTGCTGCACCCCACGGGGCAGGGCTGGCGCCTCATCTACTCGAACCTCCCGGACGACGGCATCCGCGTGTTGCCCATCGATGACGCGCAGGTGCGGACCTTCGCGGACTCCGTGCGGGCGGCGAGCCAGTCGGGGAGCTTCGCCACGTTCCGGGATTCGTGCACCTTCCTCCAGGAGCCGGAGCTGTTGCGGATGCTGGAGCCCGGCGAGGCCCCGCCGCCCAGGTGGTCCGAACCGCGCGAGCCGGGCATCTACCGTCGCGAGCACGCCAGTCTGGTGATTCAGTCGCGCACGACGCGGCTGCTGTTGGATCCCATCTACATGAATGCCTCGCTGCCGCGCATCACCGAGGCGCCCATGGATGGGGAGCGGCGGTGGGATGCCATCCTGGTGTCGCATGGGCACCTGGATCACTGGCACGTGCCGTCGCTGCTCTACAGTGCGCGCACCCCGAGCACGCCCATCATCGTGCCCCGGGTGCCTCGCACGAGCCTGCTCACGTCCACCGACTTCTCGCGGATGCTCCAACTGATGGGGCAGCGCGTGCTCGCTCCCGCGTGGGGCGAGAGCGTCACCGTCGGCGACATCCTCATCGACATCCTGCCTTTCTACGGAGAGCAGCCCTCACCCACGGCGCCGGGGACCGAGGGGGAGGTGCGCAACTGGGGCAACTGCTACCGGTTCACCACGCCCGACTTCTCGGTGATGGTGCTGGTGGACAGCGGCGATGATCCGGCGGGGCGGATGATCGAGGTCGCCGAGAAGTCGGTGCGCGAGCGGGGCCCGGTGGACGTCGTGCTGAGCTGCCTGCGCCAGGTGCACTGTCCCTTCATGGAGGGGCTGCCGCACTACTGGGCGACGCTGCCGTTTGGCCGGCTGCGCGAGCTGTTCGGTCAATACGAGGCGGGCGCTCTGCCCAGCTCCACCGGGGGCACGCGGGGCGCCGTCGAGGTCTGCGCCGCGGCCCGTGCGCGCTACTTCCTGCCCTACGCCAACGGCTTCGCGGGGGTGGGCGAGTCCATTCCGGACATCGGGTGGGGCTACGGGGAGCCGCGGGAGGTGGGCGAGGTGGAGGCCATGGCCGCCGAGTTCGCCCGGCGCGGCCTCCCGATCTCGGTGCGTCAGTGGAACGTGGGAGACCGGGCCTCGTTCCAGGACGGAGCGCTGCACATCCTGAGGTGAGGCCGGGTGCCTCACATCCTCCGGAAGATGGCGTCCATGGCGCAGCTCGCGTTGTAGCCGAAGAAGTCCGTATAGAAGGTGTCCACGCGGTACGCCTCCCGGTGGCGCCAGAGGAACCCGCCGAGCTGGTCCTCGACGCGGACGCCTTCCTTCTCGACCGGGCCACTCTCGGGGTCTTCCACCACGAGGTAGTCACCCGGGTTCATGAACGGGTGCACGTAGGAGAGCAGCCCGTCGAGGTTGACGTGCGCGTCCTCCAGGAACAGCCACGGGTGGGGCGCGCGGCTCAGCAGCTCGGGAGGGAAGACCTCCTGGACCCGGTGGCTGTCTCCCTTCAGGAACGTCACCCCGGGGTGGGACAGGTCGGGCTTCACCAGATCGTAGGTGTAGATGTGGCAGTCGATGCCGAGCGCGGCGAGCTGATCGGCGAGCCACAGGGCGCCACCGCCGCTCGCGGTGCCGCACTCGAAGAGGGTGCGCGGCCGCAGGTCCGCCAGCAGGCGGGGGTAGAGGCCCAGGTCGAACACCGTCTTGAACAGGGGCACGCCCCGCCAGCGCATGCAGTCGGAGACGCCCTGGCTCAGCGCGAAGACCGTGTCGGGCACGCCTCGGCCCTGGATGGGCGGGCGCTCGAAGTAGTCGACGAAGCGCCCCTGGGCACGGCGCCGGATGTGCGCCTGGAACATCTCCATCATCTGCACGGCACGCTCGTCCGGCGGTGCCCCCGGAGCCGCCGCGGCGCCCTGCATCAGGGGCAGCAGCGTGTGGAGGACCGTATTGCCCAGGTATGTGTTCACACCCGGGTAGACGTGGTCCCGTTGCACTTCGGCGATGAAGCGTTGGACCTCCTCCTGGAATCGCGCGCCCTCGGGCATGGGCGGATGCCGGAAGAGGCCCAGGGTATGCCCGGTGGTGTGCCCGGCCCGGTGGCGCTCCGCCCGCGTGCACGTCTCACACAGATCCGCGGCACAGTCGAAGCAGTGGTGACGCGCACTCGTTCCGAGCGCTGTTCCACAACCATCGCAGAGGAACTCCATCAGCTCGGCGAAACCCTCTCGTCTGGGGAGGGAGGCTCTCATGGTGCTTCCTTCTCATGATAAACGGGGTTCACCATGGACAATCATCTGGCACAAGTCGCGCGAATCGACAAGCCAAGCCCCGAGCGCTTCCACGAGGAATTCGTCCGCCGCGGTCGTCCAGTCATCCTCACGGGCATCGCCTCCGAATGGCCCGCCCGCTCGCGGTGGAGCCCCGAGTTCTTCGCGAACCACTTTGGCTCCACGCCCGTCGAGGTCGAGGTCCAGCGTGAGCGGGATCCCACGAAACATTTCAATGAGAAGGAAGTTATCCAGACCACCCTGGCGCGGTACGTGGAGCTGCTTCCATCCGAGAGTCCCAAATACTACCTGAATTTCGCCTCGGTGATGAAGCGGCTCCCGCGGTTGCACCAGGACGTGGGCTCGCTGGACGCCTATCAGCCATACCATCGCGACTACCCCGCGCTGGTGCGTCGGAAGATGACGCTCGAGCCCATCTTCTGGTTCGGTCCGGCGGGCGCCTTCACGCCGCTGCACCGGGATCCCAACGACAACCTGTTGGCGCAGATCACCGGGCGCAAGCGGCTCGTCCTCTTCTCGCCCGAGGACACGGCGAACCTTTATTCACCCTGGCATGAGAACTGTACCCCCCGGAGATGCCTCGGGGGCTACAGCCCGGTGGACGTCGATCATCCCGACCTGACGCGCTTCCCCCGCTACCGCCAGGCCCGTGGCATGGAAGCGATCCTCCACCCGGGGGAAATCCTCTTCATCCCCATCTACTGGTGGCACCACGTCACGTCGTTGGACGTGTCGATCGCGGTGTCCTACTGGTGGTTCCACCGGCTGTCGAACTGGCACTGGTCCACCGCCGCGTGGTCGTCCCTGCCGGCGGCCCTGCGCTGCCGGGTGCGGCAGATGCGGAGCGGCGAGGGGCTCAGACGTTGAGGGACTGGAGCAGCAGCGAGAGTTGATCGCGGCTGGCGCCCTTGGGCAGGTAGTAGTGCGGCCCGGAGCGGAGCGCGCCGCCCACGTCCTGCACCGCCGCGGCCGTCAGCAGCACCACCCGGGGTGGATCCCCTCGCGGCATCCGCTCCAGGACCTCGAGGCCGTTCATCCCGGGCATGTTCAAGTCCAGGAGCATCACGCCGTAGCGCTGCCGCGCCAGCGAATCGAGGGCCTCTTGTCCGTTGGCCGCTTCGATGGCTTCGTAGCCGAGCTCTTCCAGACACAAGCGAAGGAACTCCCGCCAATCTGCGTCGTCGTCGACGACCAGTACTTTGCGCGCGTCATCCGCGGAAGCCATTGATTCCAATCGTCCTCCCCGTGCCAGTGGGAAAACCCATCGAGCACGGCCGGATATTCTCGGGCGCTTGCTCGACTGGCCGGACTCCAGGGGAGTGGGCGGGCCGCTAGAGCAGGGCGCCCGACAGTTGCGAGGCCAGGTACTGCAGCGCGGGCATGACGTTGGGCGCCGAGCGCTGGCGCGTGGGGGGAAGGCTTGCCTGGCGCCATACCGGCTCGCCCGTCAGGCGGCCCGCGGCGTGCGAGAAGACGCGGAAGCGGCCCATTTCGACGGAGCTGCCCGAGTTGTAGATGCGCAGCGCGCGTCCCCGGGGATGGCCCAGGTCGAACTCGCGCGGCACGTGCCGGTGCCCATGCAGGATGAGATCGCACCGGCCCTGGATTCGCTGGACCAGCTCGGCGCCCAGGGCGAGCTCCGAGGCGTGCGGCCAACCCATTCGCGTCGCCAGACGCTCGGGGAAGCTCTCCTCGGGGAGGGGCAGCACATGGTGGTGCAGCAGGATCGCGGTGAGCGCGCCCAGGGGCGCGGCGCTCAGGGTGTTGTCCACGGCGTCCAGGACGGCGGGGGTCAGCACGCCGTGGCAGGCGAAGTAGTTGCGGTTGTGGGGACCCGTGGAGTCCACGCACACCAGGTACAGGCCCTCGTGGTGCTCCACCCGGACCTTCTGGCCGTTCATCCACCGGCCGCCCGCGTCCTCGCCCGTGCGGTCATGATTGCCGGGGATGAAGGTGAGCCGTCCGGTGTCGAGCAGTGGCGCGAAGAGTTCTCGGAAGCGCCGGTACTCGCGTTGACTGCCCTGGTGGGTCAGGTCTCCCGTCACCACCACGTGGTCCACGCGTCCGGAGAGCAGGCTCTTCACGAGCGCGAGGGCGATGGTGTCACTGCCAGGAGTCAGGTCCAGGTGCAGGTCCGACAGGTGCGCCAGGGTTCGCGGGTGCATGGTGCTGGAGTACCCCCTGGCTGAAACACCCCCGTGGCCCTCGGGTGAAGCTTCCGGGAGGAGCCGGTGACTTCGCGGTGAAGCCCTCAGCCCGCGAGCAGTTCCGTCGCGCGCTGGGGCTCGTGGATCGGCAGGGGCCGCACCGGGGCAGGGGCTGGGGCCACGAGCCGGGAGCCCGCCATCACGCGCAGCGAGTGGCCGCGCCAGTTCACCGAGCGGGCCACGAGCCCATGGGCCCACGCCACGAAGAGCAGCGCGTCCTTGAGCAGCACCGCGGGCACCGTCATCCACGGCGTCTTCTGTCCGGGCCTCATCGTGCGGAAGACGGTCACGTCATGGACTCCCTTCACCACGGCCACCACGCCCGCCGTTGCGAGGGTCAGCGCCGAGGGCGACAGGGACGCGCTCAGCAGGGCCCAGGGCAGCGGATTGAGGATGGACTGCGCCAAGTACAGCGGCGTGGGGATGCAGGAGTGGTGGATGATGCTCCAGCGCACGTAGCGCTGGAAGAAGGTCCGGACGCTCTTGTTCTGGGACACGTTGTAGACGGGCGAGCGGGCCACCACGGCCCGCTGGCCGCTGTGCCGCCTCACCCACTGGCCGATGACGAAGTCCTCCGCGAGCACGTTGCGGACCGAGTAGAAGCCGTCCAGCGCCTCCACCGTCTCGCGGCGCAGCGCCATGGACTTGCCCACCACGAGATCCTGGCCCGCGGCCCGCTTGGCGGCGATCTGCCCCGCGGCCGCCGTGGCACACAGGTACAGGTTGTCCATCAGCGAGCCGAGCGACTGCTCTCCCACGCCGCTCACCGGGTGGGACACACAGCCCACCGTGGGATCCTCGAAGGCGCGGGAGATCTCCTCCAGGTAGCCCGGCCCCACGCGCGTGTTGGAGTCGCTGATGAGCAGGATGTCGTAGCGCGCCGCGGCCGCCAGGGTGATGAGCTGGTTCACCTTGGGATTGAGGCCGGGCTCGCCGTGCTGCATCTCCAGCTTCATGACATCGGGCCAGCGCGCCACCGCCGCCAGGGCCACGGGGTATGCGGGATCGCGCGTGTCCTTCACTCCGAGGATCACCTCATAGGCGGGATGGCCGAGCGAGGCGAAGCACTCGAGGTTGGCCTCCAGATCGTCGTCCACGCCGCACAGGGGCTTGAGGATGGAGATGCCCGACAGACGCCCCGTGGGCCCGGGGCGGGTGGAGGGCTCGGGGGTGTCCCAGCGGTGGCGCAGCACGCAGAAGAGCTGGACGCAGAGCGCGAGGGTTCCGAGTGCGGCCGCTGCGAGGAGGGCGAGACTGAGCGCGTGAGAGGTGAACACGAACGTTCTCCTTGACTGACGGGCGCGGGGTGCGCGCGACCTGTCCAGGGACGCTACGGGACACGTATGAAGACTTCATGAAGCCGCCGTGACGTCCCGGGGACACCTTCGTCCCTCGTGTGCCTGGCCCCTCAGGGACTGGACGAGCCGGACGGGAGATTGCGGCTGCGCGGGTGGCGGATGTCCGTGCCGCGCACCATGTAGACGACCATCTCCGCCACGTTGGTGGCGTGATCCCCGATGCGCTCCAGGTGCTTGGCGATGAACATCAACGCCGTGGCGCGGCGGATGTTCTTCGAGTCCTCCATCATGTAGCCGAGCAGCTCGTTGAAGATCTTCAGGTAGAGGGCATCCAGGTGATCATCCGCCTTGAGCACTTCCTCTGCCTTGGCCGTGTCCGAGGAGACGAAGGCATCCAGGGCCTTCTTCACCTGGTGCAGGGCCAGTTCCGCGAGCCGGGGCGTGTCCACGTAGAGCTTGAGGGGCGGGGCCTGGTTGAGATCCTTGGCCCGCTCGGCGATGTTCACCGCCAGGTCGCCGATGCGCTCCAGGTCGGTCACGATCTTCAGGGCCGTGGTGATGAGGCGCAGATCGCTCGCGGCCGGCTGGCGCAGCGCGAGGATGCGGCGGCAGGCCTCGTCGATCTCCACCTCCAGCCGGTTGACCTCCTTGTCCCCCAGGGCGACTTCCTCGGCGAGCGGCGTGTCCCGCTCGGTGAGCGCGCGCATGCTGTCGGCGATGAGCGCCTCCACCTTGGCGCCCATGGCCAGGAGCTTCTCGCGCAAATCCCTCAGGTCCGCTTCGAACGCCTTGTCCGTATGCACTGACGGCATGTGCCCGCCTCCCCCTGCTCAGCCGAACTTCCCGGTGACGTAGTCTTCGGTGCGCTTCTCGCGCGGATTGGTGAAGATGTTCTCGGTCGGCCCGCACTCCACCAGTTCCCCCATGTAGAAGAAAGCGGTGCGCTCGCTCACCCGCGCGGCCTGCTGCATGTTGTGGGTGACGATGGCGATGGTGTAGCGGGCCTTGAGCTCGTAGATGAGCTCCTCGATCTTCGCCGTGGCGATGGGATCCAGGGCGCTCGCGGGCTCGTCCATGAGGAGCACCTCGGGTTCGATCGCCAGGGCGCGCGCGATGCACAGGCGCTGCTGCTGGCCACCGGACAGGCTCAGGGCACTGTCGCCGAGGCGGTCCTTCACCTCGTCCCAGAGCGCCGCGCCTTGAAGCGACTTCTCCACCCGGGCGGCGAGCTCCGCCTTGTCCTTCATCCCCCCCACCCGCAGGCCGTAGGCCACGTTCTCGAAGATGCTCTTGGGGAAGGGGTTGGACTTCTGGAAGACCATGCCCACGCGGCGGCGCAGATCCACCACGTCCACGTTCCGGTCATGGATGCTCGTGCCATCCAGGAGCACGGTGCCCTCGTGGCTCGCGCCGGGGATGAGATCGTTCATCCGGTTGAGCGAGCGCAGGAAGGTGGACTTGCCGCAACCCGAGGGGCCGATGAGCGCCGTCACCTGACGCTCGGGCAGGGTGAGGTTCACCGACTTCACGGCCACCTTGGTGCCATAGCGCAGGGTGAGCGCGCGGGATTCCATCTTGATGCGCGCGGTAGGGGAGGGCTGGGGCATGGCGGAGACGATCAATGGGCCGCGGCGGCGCGCCGGCGGGTGCGGGCGCGGATGAGCACCGCGACGAGGTTGAGGGCGAAGGTGAGCACGAGCAGCACCAGCACGGTGGCGTACAGCAGCGGCCGGGTGGCCTCCACGTCCGGCGACTGGGTGGCGAGCACGTACGAGTGATAGCCCAGGTGCATGAACTGGGAGTTGAGCGCGTGGGGCAGGTCCGGCAGGAAGTAGGCCGCGCCGGTGAAGAGGATGGGCGCCACCTCGCCCGCGCCGCGCGACACCGCCAGCACCGCCCCCGTGAGGATGCCCGGCAGCGCGCCCGGCAGCACCACCCGCGTGAGCGTCTGGCTCTGTGTGGCGCCGAGGGCGAGGCTCGCCGTGCGGTGCTCCAGGGGCACCGCGCGCAGGGCCTCCTCCGTGGACACGATGACCACCGGCAGGGTGAGCACCGCCAGCGTGAGCGAGGCCCAGAGGATGCCCGGCTGGGCCCAATGCAACTCCTGGTAGCCGAGCAGCCGGTCGAGGTTGCCTCCCACGAAGTGGATGAAGAAGCCCACGCCGAAGAGGCCGAAGACGATGGAGGGCACGCCCGCCAGGTTGACGATGGCCACGCGCACCGCCCGGGCCAGGAGCGAGCCCGGCGGCGCGTACTCGTGCAGGTACACCGCCGTGAGCACGCCCACCGGCATCACCGCGAGCGTCATCAGGAGGGTGAGCGCCGCCGTGCCGTAGAGCGCCGGGAAGATGCCTCCGCCCATCATGCCGTCGGAGGGCGGTTCGGTGAGGAAGCGCCAGGAGACCGTCCCGATGCCCCCGCGCACCACGTCCAGGAAGATGACGGCCAGGAGCGCCACGATGAGGAGCGCGGCGAGGCCGGTGAGGGACGTGAGCGCTCCGCCCACGCTGCGGCGCCAGGAGGGCTTCATGCGCCCGCTCCGGACAAACGCTTGAGGGTCCGGCGGGTCCAGGTGCTCGCCAGCATGTTGAGCAGGAAGGTGAAGACGAAGAGCTCCACCCCGATGAAGAAGAGCAGCGAGTAGTGTGGGCTGCCCACCACCACCTCGCCCATCTCCGCGGCGATGGTGGCCGACAGCGTGCGCACCGAATCCGACAGGGAGGCCGAGACGATGGCCGCGTTGCCCGAGGCCATCAGGACGATCATCGTCTCGCCAATGGCCCGGCCGAAGCCCAGCACGCACGCGGCGAGGATGCCCGGAGCGGCCGCGGGCAGCACCACCTTCCAGGCCGTCTCCCAGGGCGTCGCGCCGAGCGCCAGCGACGCCTCGCGGTAGCTGCGCGGCACCGCCGTGAGCGCGTCCTCCGCCACGGTGAAGATGACGGGGACGATCGCGAGCGACAGGCCCAGCCCCGCCACCAGCGCGTTGAGCCGCGAGCCCAGTCCGAACGTGTCCTGCATGAAGCTGGCGAACACCATCAGCGCCACGAAGCCCAGCACCACCGAGGGGATGCCCGCGAGCATCTCGATGGTGGGCTTGAGCAGCTCGCGCAGCCGCCGGGGCGCGAACTCGGCCGTGAACAGCGCGCCCGCCACGGCCAGTGGCACCGCCACCAGCATGGACACGAGCGTCGTCTTCAGCGTGCCGATGAAGAGCGGAATCATGCTCACCTTGGGCACCGACGACACCGGCTGCCAGACGAAGGCCGGGGGCTTGCCCGCGCGCACCACCTGCGGCAGGAACATCTTCGACGGGCTCGCCTCGTGACGGGCCTCGGCGTCGAGGAAGAGCCCCAGCGCCTCCTTGGCCACGAAGACGAGGATGAGCACCAGCGCCGCGATACCCGCGAAGGCCATGGCCGTGATGACGCCGGCGATGACCTTCTCGCGCAGTTGTCTGCGCCGGGCCGCGGAGGAGAGTCTCGGCGCCACCGCCGCCGTTCCCACGAGTCGCTGACCCTGCATGCCGAACTGTCTATCCATCTTTGCCTCGGGACCCGTGTGACAATCGCGTGACGCCTGGGCCAGCTACTTCACCGGGAAGTAGCCCACCTGGGTGGCGAGCGCCTGGCCGGCGGGCGAGAGGATGAAGTCGAGGAAGGCCTTGGCGTCACCGGTGGGCTGGGTGCGCAGGTAGAAGTACAGCTCGCGCGAGAGGGGGTACTTGCCGCTCTTGATGTTCTCCGCGCTCGGGGCGATGGCCTCCTTGCCCTTGAGGACCTTGAGCTCCTTGACGCCCTTGGCGTAGGCGGCGCCGCCGTAGCCGACGCCGTTCTTCTCCTTGGCCACCGCGTTCACCACCGCGGCGGTGCCCGGCAGCGTCTGGGCGCTCGCGGTGTAGTCCTCGCCCTTGAGCAGGTTGTCCTTCACGAACACGTAGGTGCCCGAGGAGTTCTCTCGCGAGTAGACGACGATGGGCGCGTCCGCGCCGCCCACGTCCTTCCAGTTCGTCACGTCGCCCAGGTAGATGTCGCGCAGTTGCTCCTCGGTGAGGGCGTCGAGCTTGTTGGACTCGTTGACGTAGAAGGTGACGCCGTCCTTGGCCACGGCGAGCTGCGTGGCGGGGGCGTTGTAGCGGGCGCGCAGCTTCTCGCCCTCGGCGTCCTTGATGGGCCGGCTGGACATGGCGATGTCGGTGGTGCCGTTGACGAGCGCCGCCAGGCCCACGCCCGAGCCGCCGCCCGTCACCTGGAGCTTGATGGTGGGGTTCTTCTTCATGAACTCCTCGGCCCAGCGCTGGCCGAGGATGACGAGGGTGTCCGAGCCCTTCACGGTGACCGTGCCCGCGCGCGCCGCGCCCGGCAGGAGGAGCAGCAACACCGCGGTGAGCGAGGCAATGAACGTCTTCATGGAAGGTGTCCTTGGAGAAGGAGAGACGGTGCGGCTCTACGGGACTCTCATGGCCATTCGAGGGACTCCGCGTGACAAATGCGTCACGAGGCTCACGCCGTCCCCGGCTCGACGAGGCGGTAGCCGACCCCTCGCACCGTCTCCAGAAAGGCCCGGGCGGAGCCGAGCTTGTCGCGCAGGCGCATGATGTGCGTGTCGATGGTGCGCGTTTCCAGGTGGCTGGACAGCCCCCACACCTCCTCGAGGAGCAGCTCCCGCGACTGCACCCGGCCCACCCGCGACAACAGGTGCTCGAGGAGCTTGAACTCGAGCGCGGTGAGCACCACCTCCTTGCCGTCCACGGAGAAGCGGTGGGAGGAGGTGTCGAGCAGCAGGGGACCGAGCTTGAGCGCGGCGGAATCCTCCCGGCTCGTGCCTCCCCGGCGCAGGATGGCCTTGATCCGCAGGACGAGCTCCCGGACGCTGAAGGGCTTGGTGACGTAGTCGTCGGCCCCCACCTCGAAGCCTCGCACCCGGTCTCCCTCCTCGCTCTTGGCGGTGAGCATGACGATGAGGACATCCCGCGTGGGCGTGGCGGCGCGCAGCTGACGGCACACGTCCACGCCGGACATGTCCGGCAACATCAGATCCAGGAGGACGACATCCGTGGGTTGCTCGCGGGCGGCCGACAGCGCGGCTTCTCCCGTGGGAGCGACCCGCGTGGAGAAGCCGGCGGCGCGCAGATTGAAGTCGATGAGCTCGGCGAGGTCCTGCTCATCATCGACGATGAGGATGTGGGGCATGACGGTGGCGCACTCTGCGCCGTACCGTTCGCGGCCCCGTGGCACACGTGCGACAAGTGCGTGACATCCACTCCGCTAGCCGTCGAGGTCCTGCACCACGGACAGGGGAAGCGGCTCCTCGTCGATGGGCAGGGGCGCTCCCTCCTCGGCGTCGGCCGAGCGCAGGGCCGAGGGGTCCACCGCGGGCATTTCGATCGGCGTGGGCCGGTGGGGGAGGTTGGAGCCGGGCGGAGGGCGCAGCACCGGGCCGGGCGGTGGCAGCCCCGAGTGGCGGCGCGCGGCCTCCATCAACGCCTTGTGGTGGCGGTAGCGCGCCTCGACGAGCTTGTGGATGAGGAGCGGACCGCCGGGCACGCGGCGCGCGGTGAGCGCCTGGGTGGCCTTGCGCACCGGATAGCGCACCCGGCGGATCTGCACGCGCCAGCCCCGGGGCGTGAAGGTGAAGACGCCGTAGGCGGGGCGCAGATCTCCATCCCGGGGGATGCCGGCGCTGGCCACATCGGCGATCAGCAGCCGGCCCACGCGGCGGCGGTAGGGGAAGTGCAGGTGGCCGAACGCCACCGCGGCCGCGTCCAGGTTCTGGAAGTAGCGGCGCACGGTGTTCTCATCCAGCGTCGGGTCCAGCGAGTCCTCGAGGTTGCGCGGGTTGGCGTGGCAGACGAAGAGATCCTGCCCGCGGCGAGGCGAGTAGCGCGTGGAGAAGGGCATGGAGCCCAGGCGCTTGAGCCACGCCTCCCCGAGTTGATCCCGTGACCACTGCAACAGCTCCGTCTTCCAGTGGTCGCGCTCGCGGTAGGCGCCCCCCAGGTAGTTGCCGGCGAGGTAGCAGTCGGTGTTGCCCATGATGAGGGCGTGGCAGCGATCGAAGAGCAGCTCCACCGTTTCGCGCGGGTGTGCGCCCCGCAGGGCCAGGTCGCCGGCGGCCACGATGTAGTCGGGCGCGACGCGGGCGATGTCCTCGAGGACGGCCTCGCAGGCAGGGAGATTGCCGTGAATGTCGGCGAGGATTGCGACCCGCATGGATGCCGCATCCTAACCCGCGGATGCTTCCGAGGGCACCGCCGCTGGTAGTAAAATCGTGAAGGTGGAGCCCTCGTTCGGTTGGCTCTCGACCCGGACCTCGCCCCCCATGGCGCCAAGCAGGTGCTTGACGATGGACAGGCCCAGGCCCGTCCCCCCCATGTCCCGGCTGCGGCCCTTGTCCACCCGGTAGAAGCGCTCGAAGATGCGCGCCAGGTGCCTCGGCTCGATGCCCACCCCGCTGTCGCTCACGTGCACCACGCAGCGCTCGTCCTCCTGGCCGCCCGTCACCGTCACCCGGCCCCCCTCGGGCGTGTACTTCACCGCGTTGTCCAGGAGGTTGAGCAGCACCTGCTCGAGCCCTCGTTCGTCTCCTCGGGCCATCAGGTCCGGAGGAACATTCAATTCCAGGGAAATGCGTTTGCCCTGGGCCTTGTGCCGGACCGCCTCCGCCGCCCGGGCGGCCGCCACCGCGAGCGGCACGTCCTGGAGCGTGAGCTTCACTTCGCGTGACTCCAACCGGGACAGTTCGAGGAGATCCTCGACGAGTTCCGACAGACGCTCGGACTGACGGTGGATGATGTCCACCATCTTGGCCGAGACCTGGGGGTCGGCGAGTGCCCCGGACTGGAGCGTTTCCGCGTAGCCGCGAATGGCGGTGATGGGGGTGCGCAGCTCGTGGGAGACGTTGGCGACGAAGTCCTTGCGCACCTTCTCCAGGTGACGCAGCTCGGTGACGTCGTGGAAGACGGCGGCGCTGCCGGGCAGGTCTCCGCCCAGCGGCGTCACCCGGATGGCGAGCGTGCGCGACAGCACGTCATCCAGCGTCAGCTCCAGGCGGGTGGAGGCCCCCTCGTGGCAGGCCCGGAGCACGGCCTCGTTGAGCGAGTCATGGCGCAGCAGCGTCAGCGGGCGCTGGCCGATGATGTCCCCCGAGGGCAGGAGCATGCCGCGCAGCGCGTCGTTGTGGCGCAGCACGGTGCCCTCGACGTCCGTCACCCAGATGCCCTCGGCCATGCCGTCCAGCACGGCGGTGAGGGTGCGGGCTTCCTGGAGGAGGCCGGCGTTGCTCGTGGCGTGCCGCTGGTGCAGGACGTCGAGGGTGCGCTGGAGGAGCGCCACCTCCTCGAACTCCTCTTCGTCGGGTGGGGACGAGGGCGTGGGAGCGGGGGCTCCCTCGGGGCGGGTGAGTGCCCGCCGGGTGAGTCCAGAGATGCGCTGCTGGAGCACCCCGCGCGCCGCCACCAGCGTCAGCCCTGAGCCGAGCAGGGTGGAGAGCGAGACATAGACGGCGTCCATGCTCCAGCCCAGCAGGAGGAAGAGCACGAGCGCCACGAGGGCGGGAGCCAGCAGCGCGAGCAGGAAGGGGCGCGGAGGCATTTCAGGGAGGAGTGAGTTTGTAGCCCACGCCGCGCACCGTCTCGATGATGTCGCCCGCGGGGCCGAGCTTCTCGCGCAGGCGTTTGATGTGCGTGTCCACCGTGCGCGTGTGGATTTCCGCCTGGATGCCCCACACGTCCGAGAGCAACACCTCGCGCGTCTGCACGCGCTCCGTGCGCTCCATCAACGTGCGCAGCAGCCGGAACTCCAGCGCGGTGAGGGTCACCTCCTGGCCCCTGGCGCGCACCTGGTGACGCGTGGTGTCGAGCTGGATGTCCCCGGCGGAGAGCTGAGCGGGCTCTCCCTCCTCCAGGTCCGAGCGCCGCAGCACGGCCTTGACTCGCAGGAGCAGCTCGCGCACGGAGAAGGGCTTCACCACGTAGTCATCCGCGCCCAGCTCCAGGCCCTGGATGCGGTCGGACTCCTGGCCCTTGGCGCTGACGATGATGACCGGCACCTTGCGCAGCTCGGTGTCGCTCTTGAACAGGCGCAGCACCTCGCTTCCCGCCAGGTCCGGCAACATCAAGTCCAGCAGCAACAGGTCCGGCAGGTTCGCGCGCGCGCGCGCCAGACCGCTCGCGCCCGAGCCCACCGCCTCCGCCTCGAACCCCGCGGCCCGCAGGTTGTACTCCACCAGTCCGGCCAGATCCTGCTCGTCCTCGATGATCAGGATGCGTGCCATCGTTCCTCCCGGCTTTCAGCTCTCACCCCGCCTGGACTAGCAGAGACGTCGTGTCGGCTGAATGAAGAGGATGTGACGCCTTCGTGACAAAGCCCACGGGCGGCCTTCCTTCCTCAAGGAGGGAAGGAGGGATCGCAGTCGACGGCCGCGAGGGTGATGGGCGCGGCGATGAGGGGATCGTTGCGGGAGCTGACGGCTTCCAGGTAGTTGCAGGAGCTGCCGAGGAAGCGCGGCGGGCTGGTGCGCGAGAGCGCCTCGATGATGACGACGTAGTCGCGGCCCACGGGGATGTTCACGCCCAGCTCCTGGACGCCGTCCAAGAGCTTCGTGGGGAAGAGCAACGCGCGTCCCGTCTTGCCCGTCGAGTCCTGGATGGCGAGCGGCTCGTCCGCCTTCACCTGTTGCTGCACGCACGAGCGCTGCAGGTCGACGCACCGGCGCGAGCGCCCGTTGGGCAGCACCACCACCTGGAAGGAGCCCAGTTCGTCGGCGACGGCCTGTTCCATGACCAGCTCCAGGCCCAGGCGCTCGCCGGAAGATTCGGGTGGGGCACCACAGCCCACGGCGGCGAGGAAGGCTGCCAGCAGGACGAGTTGGAAGGGGCGTGGGCTCATGGATTGACGCGGACGGTGATGGGGACGAGGGCCCGGTTGTCGGAGGTGGCGTACACGACGGCGCCCGCGGTGCCCGCCACGGCGACCGCGCCCACCGCGACCCAGAGCCAGGGGCTCTTGTACCAGGGGCGCTCGGTCACCACGGCGACCGCGCCGGCCTCGGGCATCACCTGGAAGATGAGCGGATTGAAGGAGTCACCCCGGCCCGCGAGCCGGCGCTGGGCCGCGTCCGCCACCTCGAAGTAGTACTCCACTTCATAGGCGGAGGCGCTGGGGGGCAGCTCATAGGCGGGGAGGGTGGCGACGTAGTGCTCCTTGTTCGCCCGATCCCTCGAGAAGTCCACCGAGCTGTAGGCTTGCGCGCCCGCGCGCCGGTAGAAGAGCCGTGCCCTCGCCCCGAGCGCCATGTCCGTGATGCGCGCCTCCGCCACCACGGGCTGGCGCCCCTCGGTGTCCGGAATGGGGTCCACCTGGAGCGTGACGGGCCGTACGCGCCGGTTCTTGATGTCCTCCTTGATGCGCGCGTAGAGGGCGCGGATCTTCGGCGGCGCGGTGCGCGGCAGCTCGTAGTCCGGCCGCGCCTGCAGGAGCATTTCGTAGGCCTCGCGCGCCCGGGCCTCGTCCCCCAGGTACAGGGACGTGACGCCGAGCAGCCGGTAGAGCTCCACGAGCTGGTCGTCCGTGACATCCGGCGCGTCGAGCCCGGCCTCCAGGGTTCGGACCGCCTCCTCGAATTCGCCGTCCTCGATCTGCTCCTGCGCGCGCGCGATCTCCGGGCGCGCCGGGGCCGTCTGGAACAAGAGCGGCCGAGGGAAAAGGGGTTTAGCCAGCGAGGCGCCAGGGATCAGCAGGCTCGCCATCAAGATGCTCGCCACCACGCGACACCGCTGCACGTCCATTGGTCGGTACCCTAGCAGACAGACGGGCCCTCCTCCACTTTGGGTGCGGTGCCCGTGCAACGGCGCGGCGTCCGGCGCATCCATGGGAGTTCAGGCGCGTTGACTGCGGGCAGAGGGCTCCCCATGATGCGCGCCCCTTTTTGGACAGGAAGAAACGCCGTGGCGATGCGCGTAAAGATTGAAGAGATTCGGGAGCAAGGGCTCCAACGCAACGAGTCGCTGAGCCTGGAGCAACTCGGCGCCACGCTCGAGGGCTCGGGGTTCCGGGCCACCGAGCCCCTGGCGGTCTCGGTCGCCCTGCGCAAGGTGAGCGGAGGGGTGTTGCTCAACGGCAAGTTCACCGAGCACGTGGTGACGCAGTGCAAGCGCTGCCTTGCCGAAGCATCGCTGGCGCTGCCGGTGTCCTTCACCCTCAACCTCGTGCCCCAATCGCTGGCTCGGGCCGAGGGCGTGCTGGACGAGAAGGAGGCGGAGGAGAAGGACCGCGGCCAGGGTGACTCGGGGGGCTCCTTCTCCATCGATGACACGGACGAGGAACTCTTCGACGGCAAGGTCATCGACCTGGAGCCCATCGTGCGCGAGCAGTCGCTGCTGGCCCTGCCGATGAACGCCCTGTGCCGGGAGGACTGCAAGGGCCTGTGCGCCCAGTGCGGCCAGAACCTCAATGAGAAGCAGTGCGGTTGCGAGGTGAAGTTCGTGGACCCTCGTCTCGAGGTGCTCAAGAACTTCAAGATCAAGAGCTGAGGCGCCCCTCCGCCCCCGCCCTCGTGGCGGGGGCCTGGAGCTTGGGTGCGAAAGCAGAAAGGCCGCCCCTCTTCGAGAGGGAGCGGCCTTCTGACCTTCCAGCGAAGCTGGAGCCCGGGATTACCCTTGGGCGGCGGGGATCGTCTCACGGCCCTTGTAGAAGCCGCAGGCGCTGCAGGCGCGGTGGGGGAGCACCGGCTCGTTGCACTTGGCGCACTTGATCACCTGCACGGCGCTCCGCAGGTTGTTGTTGGCCGCCCGGCGGCGGTCACGACGCATCTTGGACGTACGCTTCTTGGGAACACCCACGGCTCACCTCTATATCGTCACGGCCCGGGTTTCCGGAGATGTTCTCACCAGACCCGACCGGCAAAAGCTTGGAAGGCGGCGGACCCTAGCCGCTCGGGACGTGTGAGTCAACGCGCCAATGGGGGTCCTCGCGCGCCCGCCTATTCTATCCCCCCGCCCCGGGGCGTCCATGGAAGGATGCGCCCGCGATGAGGCTCGTCCTGGATGCGATGGGGGGTGACCACGCCCCCGAGGCCCCCGTGCGCGGCGCCGTCCTGTTCGCCCGGGAGCGCCCGGATCACGAGGTGGTGTTGGTGGGAGACCTGGCCCGCCTGCGCGACTCCCTGTCTCGCGGGGGGGGCGCTCCGGGCAATGTCCACCTTCATCCCGCCTCCCAGGTCGTGGAGATGGGGGATCACGCCTTCTCCGCCATCCGCCGCAAGCGGGATTCCTCCCTCCGGGTGGGTTTCGACCTCGTGCGCCGGGGCGAGGCCGCGGCGCTCGTGTCGGCGGGACACTCGGGCGCGGTGATGGCGGGGGCGCTGCTCGTGCTGGGCCGTCTGCCGGGAGTGGATCGCCCGGCGATCGCCACCCTCTTGCCGGCCCTCAAGGGGAGCGGGCGCTGTCTGCTGCTGGACTCGGGCGCCAACGTGGAATGCCGGCCCGAGCACCTCGCCCAATGGGCGGTACTCGGGAGCGCCTATGTGCGAGCCCGCCTGGGCCTGCCCCGCCCCCGGGTGGCCGTGCTCTCCAACGGCGAGGAGCCCTCCAAGGGGACTCCCCTGACCCGGAAGGCCGCCGAGTTGCTGCGCGCCTCGGATCTGAACTTCGTGGGCTACGCGGAGGGGCGGGATCTCTTCTCCGGGGACGTGGAGGTGGTCGTCACCGACGGCTTCACGGGCAACGTGGTGCTCAAGACATCCGAGGGCGTGGCCGCGGGGATGACGGGAATCCTGCGCTCGGCCATCGAGCGGCGCGGGGGTCTGTCGGAGAAGCTGGGGGCCCTGCTCTTGCGGCCCACATTCGCGGGCCTCAAGAAAGTGGTGGACTACGCGGAGCATGGCGGCGCGCCGCTGCTCGGCATCCAGGGCGTGGGAGTCGTGGCCCACGGCCGCAGTTCGCCCCGGGCCCTGCAGCAGGCCCTGGAGGCGGCCCTCCAGACGGCCCAGGTGGGGGGCCACGCCGAGTTGACGCGGTGCATCGCCCAAGCCGCCGCCTGGCTTCCCGTCCGCCACCGGGGAAAGAGAGCGACAGGGGGGAGTCTTTCCGATTAGAGAGCGCGCGCGAGACGTTCGTGTTCCGAAGATATCAACTGGGGGATACGTGGCGCGCACGCAGATCATCGGAACGGGTTCCTACGCACCGGAAAAAGTCCTGACCAACGCCGACCTGGAGAAGATCGTCGACACGTCGGACGCATGGATCACCGAGCGTACCGGCATCCGGGAGCGGCGGGTGGCGGCGCCGGATGAGGCCACCAGTGACATGGCCGTGCGAGCAGCCCAACGGGCGCTGGAGCTGGCGGGTGTGCGGGCCGAGGAACTGGAACTCATCGTGGTGGGGACCGTCACGGCGGACATGCCCATGCCCTCCTGCGCGGCGCTCGTGCAGGCGAAGCTGGGGGCGCGGCGCGCCTTCGCCTTCGACGTGGCGGCGGCCTGCTCCGGGGCGCTCTACGCCTTGACGGTGGCCGACCAGTTCATCCGCACCGGCCAGGTCAAACGCGCGCTGGTGATCGGCGCCGAGTTGCTCAGCCGCGCGCTCGACTGGGAGGATCGCAACACGTGCGTGCTCTTCGGGGATGGCGCGGGGGCCCTGGTGCTCGCGCCCACCGAGGATCCGGAGCGGGGCCTGTTGTCCACCCACCTGTACACGGATGGCACCCTCGCGGACATCCTCACCATCCCCGGTGGAGGCAGCCAGAATCCTCCGAGTGAGCACGTCCTCCAGGAGAAGCTGTACACGGTGCACATGAACGGCCGCGAGGTGTTCAAGTTCGCGGTGCGCGCCCTGGCGGAGGCCACCCACACGGCGCTCGAGGCCAACGGACTGCGGCCGCGGGACGTGGCGCACGTCGTCGCCCACCAGGCGAATGTCCGCATCATCGAGTCCGTGATGCAGCGGTTGGAACTGCCCATCGAGAAGTGCTGGCTCAACCTGGGCGAATACGGCAATACATCCTCCGCCTCCCTGCCCATGACGCTCGATGAGGCCCACCGCTCTGGTCGGCTCATGCCGGGGGACGTGGTGGCGATGATGGCGATTGGCGCGGGGATGACGTGGGGCAGCGCGGTGATGCGCTGGTAGTCCGAGTCACGAGGGAGGGAGCACGCGGCATGTCGAAGATCGCTTTCATCTTCCCCGGCCAGGGCAGTCAGGCCGTCGGCATGGGGAAGGACCTGTACGATACGTTTCCCGAGGCCCGGGCCGTCTTCGAGGCGGCCGATGAGGCGTTGGGCGAGAAGCTCACCCAGATGCTGTTCGAGGGCCCCGAGGCCTCGCTCAAGCTGACGGCCAACACGCAGCCGGCCATCCTCACCGTGTCGGTGGCGGCGCACGCCGTCTTCGCGGCGAAGCTGGGACTCGCGCCCGCGTTCGTGGCGGGCCACTCGCTCGGCGAGTACTCGGCGCTGGTGGTGGCGGGCTCTCTGTCGCTGCCGGATGCCGTCCGGGCGGTGCGCGCGCGCGGAACCTTCATGCAGGAGGCCGTGTCCGAGGGCGTGGGCGCCATGTCCGCCATCCTCGGCCTGACTCCGGACAAGGTGAAGCAGGCGTGTGACGAGGCGGCCCAGGACCAGGTGGTGTCCCCCGCCAACTACAACTCGCCCGAGCAGACGGTCATCGCGGGCCATGCCCAGGCGGTGGAGCGGGCCGGGGCCCGGTGCAAGGAGCTGGGCGCCAAGCGCGTCATGCCCCTGCCGGTGTCCGCCCCCTTCCACTGCTCGCTGATGGATCCCGTCAAGCCGCGCCTCGGTGATGTGCTCGCCCAGGTGAAGGTGAACGCCCCGGCCGTGCCGGTGGTGACGAACGTGGAGGCCCGCCCCAACGGTGACGCGGCGCGCGTGGTGCCGCTCCTCCTCGAGCAGGTCAGCTCCGTGGTGCGGTGGATCGAGTGCGTGGAAGCACTCAAGGCCGAGGGCGTCACGCGCCTCGTCGAGCTGGGCCCGGGCAAGGTGCTCAGCGGACTCACCAAGCGCATCACCAAGGACATCGAGTCGTTCAACGTGGAAGACTCCGCGAGCCTGGAGAAGGTCCTCGCGGCCCTGGGAGCTTGAGATGAGCGCGTTCAAGGACAAGGTCGTACTGGTGACGGGCGGCTCGCGGGGCATCGGTCGCGCCATCTCCGTGGCGTTCGCGAAGCAGGGGGCCACGGTGGTCATCGGCTACGCGGGCAATGACGCGGCGGCCCAAGAGGCCCTGGGGCTCGTGCAGGCCGCGGGCGCCAAGGGCGAGGTGGTGCGTTTCGACGTGGCGGACACCGCCGCGTGCGCCAGCGCCGTGGAGTCCTGCGTCAAGACGCACGGCCGCCTGGACGTGCTCGTGAACAACGCGGGCGTCTCCGTGGATGGACTCGTCATGCGCATGAAGGACGAGGACTGGGACAGACAGTTGGACACCAACCTCCGGGGCGCCTTCGCCCTCATCCGCGCGGCCAGCCGCCCGATGATGAAGCAGAAGGGGGGCGCCATCATCAACCTTACCTCCGTGGTGGGGGAGATGGGCAACGGGGGTCAGGCGGCCTACTCGGCCTCCAAAGCGGGTCTCATCGGCCTGACCAAGTCCGTCGCCCGGGAGCTGGCCAGCCGCAACATCCGGGTGAACGCCGTCTCGCCGGGCTTCATCGCCACGGACATGACGGCCTATCTCGAAGGCGAGACGCGCGAGAAGATGGTGAGCTCCATTCCGCTGGCCCGTCTGGGCTCGGCCGAGGACGTGGCCAACGCCGTGTTGTTCCTGGCGGGTGACTCCGCCGCCTACATCACCGGAGAGGTCCTCAAGGTGAACGGCGGCATGTACATGTAGCCAAGGGTTGGATCGGCGCGGGGGCTGGAGTATACCGCGCCCGCCTTTACAGGGTCCGGGGAGTATGCTGGGCCGCCACGTGGTTTTCGGAGGATTCAATACCCATGTCGACTTCTGCTATCGAGACCAAGATCAAGGGCATCATCGCCGACCAGTTGGGGGTGGGGGAGGAAGAGATCAAGCCGGAGGCCTCCTTCATCGAGGACCTGGGCGCCGACAGCCTCGACATCGTGGAGCTGGTGATGGCCATGGAGGAGGAGTTCGAGGTCGAGATCCCCGACGAGGAGGCCGAGAACATCAAGACCGTGGGCGACGCCATCAACTACGTCAACACCCACAAGAAGTAGGCCTCACCCGTAGGGCCGGGGCGCGCGGGTTGCGCCCAGCGTTCCATCGCAGCAGCGCGGTAGGGAGTGGAGAGTCACGTGTCAAACCGTCGAGTCGTCATCACCGGTACCGGCATCCTCACGGCACTGGGCACCGGTACCGAGAAGAACTGGAAGGCGATGCTCGCCGGTCAGTCCGGTATCGCGAACATCACCCGCTTCGAGGTGGGCAAGATCGACACCCGCTTCGCCGGTGAGGTGAAGGACTTCCAACCCGAGCAGTTCATCGAGAAGCGCGAAGTGCGCCGGATGGATCTGTTCGCCCAGTTCGCGCTCGCGGCGGCCGAGATGGCCGTCAAGGAGAGTGGTCTGCCCATCGGGCCGGACGCTCCCCACGGCTACACGCCCGAGAAGGTCGGCGTCATCGTCGGCTCGGGCATCGGTGGCATCTCCTCGCTCGAGGAGCAGTACCGCAAGGGGGCGGAGAAGGGATTCGATCGGCTCTCGCCCTTCTTCATCATCCAGATGATCATCAACATGGCGCCTGGCCTCATCTCCATGCGCTATGGGTGCAAGGGCCCCAACTGGTCGCCCGTGTCGGCCTGTGCCACCAGCGCGCACGCCATTGGCGAGGCGTGGAAGTCCATCCGCCTGGGCGAGTGTGACGCCGTCATCGCGGGCGGCGCCGAGGCGGCCATCACCCCGCTGGGCATGGGCGGCTTCTCCGTGATGAAGGCCCTGTCCAACTACAACGAGGATCCGTCCCGCGCCAGCCGTCCGTTCGACAAGGAGCGGGATGGCTTCGTGATGGGCGAGGGCGCGGGCATCATCGTGCTCGAGGAGTTGGAGCACGCGAAGAAGCGCGGTGCCCGCATCCTGGCGGAGCTGGTGGGCTACGGGGCCAATTCGGACGCACACCACGTGACGCAGCCCGCTCCGGAAGGCGAGGGCGCGGCGCGCTGCATGCGTCTGGCGCTCGAGTCCGCGAGGATGAACCCCGAGGACGTGGGCTACATCAACGCGCACGGCACCTCCACGCCGTTCAACGACGCCAACGAGACCAAGGCCATCAAGACGGTGTTCGGCGCGCACGCGAGGAAGCTGCCCGTGTCGTCCACCAAGTCGATGACGGGCCACATGCTGGGCGCGGCCGGTGGCGCCGAGGCCGTGGTGAGCGTGATGACGCTCCTGCACGGCATCATCCCGCCGACCATCAACTACTCCACGCCGGATCCGGACTGCGACCTCGACTACGTGCCCAACCAGGCACGGGAGCAGCGCGTGGACTCGGTGATGAGCAATTCGTTTGGTTTTGGTGGCACCAACGCGGTGCTGCTGTTCAAGCGCTTCCAATAGCACTGCCCGGGCCTCCATTTCGGGGGCCCGGCGTGTATGACGAGGGCTGCCATGAAGGTCATCATCGCGTCGGACCACGCGGGCCTGGAGTTGCGCCGCGAACTCGTGAAGGCGCTCCAGGAGTCGCGCGCCGAGGTGGATGACCTGGGCCCGGCCACGGCCGAGTCCGTGGACTACCCGGACTTCGCCCGCCAGGTGGCGCTCGCGGTGGCCGAGCGCCGCGCCACCTATGGCGTGCTCGTGTGTGGCACGGGCATGGGCATGGCGATCACCGCCAACAAGTTCCCGGGCATCCGCGCCGCGCTCTGCACGGACGAGTTCGTGGCCCGCATGTCCCGTGCCCACAACGACGCCAACGTGCTGTGCCTGGGCCAGCGGGTGGTGGGCGCGGGACTCGCCCGGAGCATCCTGGAGGCCTTCCTGGCCACCCCGTTCGAGGGCGGCCGTCATCAGCGGCGCCTGGACAAGATTCGCGAGGCCGAGTCCGGCAACGGACGCTGACGGCCGTCATTCCAACCGAGGAGACACAATCCATGGAGAACACCCGCACGCTGGCCGAGGTCGACCCGGAGATCGCCAAGGTTCTCCTGGAGGAGACGCGGCGCCAGGAAGAAGGCCTGGAGCTCATCGCCTCGGAGAACTTCGTCAGTCCCGCCGTGATGGAGGCCGCGGGCTCGGTCCTCACCAACAAGTACGCGGAGGGCTACCCCGGCAAGCGCTACTACGGCGGTTGCGAGGTGGTGGACGTGGCCGAGTCGCTCGCCATCTCCCGCGCCAAGGAACTCTTCGGCGCCGAGTACGTCAACGTGCAGGCCCACTCGGGCAGCCAGGCCAACATGGGCGCCTACATGGCGCTGATGAAGCCGGGTGACACGCTGCTCGCCCTGGATTTGAACTCCGGTGGCCACCTCACCCACGGCTCCGCGTTCAACTTCTCCGGCAAGCTCTACAAGGCCGTGCACTACGGGCTCACCCGGGACACGGAGACGATCGACTACGCGCAGGCCGCCGCCCTGGCCAAGGAGCACAAGCCCCGCGTGGTGGTGGTGGGCGCCTCGGCCTATCCGCGCATCATCGACTTCGCGAAGTTCCGCGAGATCGCCGACAGCGTGGGCGCCGCGCTCATGGTGGACATGGCCCACATCGCCGGTCTCGTGGCCGCGGGCCTCCACCCCTCGCCCGTCCCCCTGGCCGACATCGTCACCAGCACCACGCACAAGACGCTGCGCGGCCCGCGCGGTGGCCTCGTGCTCGCCAAGGAGCCCTACGGCAAGACGCTCAACAGCCAGATCTTCCCGGGCATCCAGGGCGGCCCGCTCATGCATGTCATCGCCGCCAAGGCCGTGGCCTTCCGCGAGGCGCTGTCTCCCGAGTTCAAGATCTACCAGAAGCAGATCGTCGCCAACGCCCAGGCGCTCGCCGAGGCCCTGCAGAAGGGCGGCCTGCGCCTGTGCTCCGGCGGGACGGACAACCACCTGATGCTCGTGGACCTGCGCCCCAAGAAGCTCGTGGGCAAGGTGGCCGAGGAGGTGCTGGGCAAGGCCGGCATCACGGTGAACAAGAACATGATTCCGTTCGATCCGGAGAAGCCCACGGTGACGTCCGGCGTGCGCATCGGTACCCCGGCCCTCACGTCGCGCGGCATGAAGGAGGCGGAGATGGCCACCGTGGGCGCGCTGGTGGTGGAGGCGTTGGACCACGCCTCGGACGAGCCGCGTCTGGCCCACATCCGTGGCCGCATCCAGGAGTTCACCCAGGGCTTCCCGCTCTATGCCTCGCGCCTGAAGTAGCGGGAGGCCCCCCGCCCATGCGCTGCCCCTTCTGTCAGGACGCCGAGAACAAGGTCATCGACTCGCGCGAGTCTCAGGAGGGGTCCGTCATCCGACGGCGCCGCGAGTGTCTGAGTTGCAAGCGGCGCTTCACGACGTACGAGCGGGTGGAGGAGCTCGCCCCGCTCATCGTGAAGAAGGACGGGCGGCGCGAGACGTTCGACCGGGACAAGCTGCTCGCGGGCCTGCAGAAGGCCTGTGAGAAGCGCCCGGTGTCGTCGGATCGTCTGGAGGAGACGGTGGCCGCCGTCGAGCGGCTGCTGCAGGGGATGGGGGAGAAGGAGGTTCCCTCGTCGGTCATTGGCGAGGAAGTGATGCGTCGGCTGCAGGCGCTGGATGAGGTGGCCTACGTCCGCTTCGCCTCGGTCTACCGCAGCTTCCACGACATCACCGAGTTCATGGAGGAGCTCAAGGACTTGCTGTCGGAACGGGCACGGGAGCGCAAGCCGCCGCGTCCTCCGGACAAGGAAGGTTGACGGGCGATGCGGCTCTTGACGCGAGCGCGGTTGCAGGCGGGGCGTGCTCCCCGGGCGAAGCGCACGGCGGACTTCGATCAGGCCGTGGCGGAGTTCTTCATGCGCCTGGCTCTGGAGGAGGCCGCCAAGGGGCTCGGACGCACCAGTCCGAACCCGGCGGTGGGCGTGGTGCTGGTGAAGAGCGGCCGCATCATCGCGCGGGGCTACCATCGCCGGGCCGGAACCGCGCACGCCGAGGTGGTGGCGCTCGAGGCCGCCGGCTCCAAGGCGCGGGGCGCGGATCTCTACACGACCCTGGAGCCGTGTGATCACTACGGGCGCACGCCCCCCTGCAGCCAGGCCATCCTGGACGCGGGAGTGCGCCGCGTCATCACCGCGTCGTCGGATCCCAACCCCAAGGTGAATGGCAAGGGCGTCTCCCGGCTGCGGCGCGCCGGGGTGGAAGTGCTCACCGGGGTCCTCGCGGAGGAGGCGGATCGCCTCAATCGCCCATTCTTCAAGGCGATGACCACGGGGCTGCCCTACGTCTCGCTCAAGGCGGCGGTGACCCTGGATGGCAAGCTGGCCACCGCCACGGGCGATTCCCGCTGGGTGACGGGGGAGCAGGCCCGGGCGTGGGTGCACCGGCTGCGAGATCAGGTGGACGTCATCCTCGTGGGCGCCAACACCGCTCGCAGGGACAACCCCCAGCTCACCACCCGGTTGCCGGGCGGCGAGGGGAAGGATCCCGTGCGGGTGGTGGTGGACTCGCGCCTGCGCCTGCCCGCGACGCTGACCGTCTTCACCCAGCGCTCGCCCGCGCGCACCGTGGTGGCCACGTTGGAAGATCCCGCGGGCCGCAAGGCGAAGCGCTTCCTCGGGGCCGGGGTCGACGTCTGGCAATTGCCCGAGAAGAAGGAGCAGGTGGACCTGGAGGCGCTCATGCGCCGGCTCGCCAAGGAGGGCCTGAACCACGTCCTGGTGGAGGGCGGAGCGGAGATGTACGGCTCCTTCCTGCGCGAGGAACTGGCGGACGAGCTGCTGCTGTTCGTCGCCCCCAAGTTGATCGGCGGCGAGGGCCTGTCCTGGTCGGGTTCCCTGGGGGTCAAGCAGATGGCGCGGGCCCTCACCGTGAGCGCGCTCTCCTATGAGCAGGTAGGAGAGGATCTGCTGCTCCGGGCCCGGCTGCCCGCGTCGCGTTGAGTTCCTAGCGGGCCACGCGCAGCGTCTCCAGACGGCGCCGGATGGGGGGGAGCGGCCGGTAGTCGGGCTTGTTCACGTCGAAGAGGGGCCGGATGTTGGGCATGCGGTGGAGGAACTCCCGGAGGCAGATCTGCGTCTCCATGCGCGCGAGCGCCGTGCCCAGGCAGTAGAAGGAGCCCAGGCCGAACGCCAGGCTGCGCACCGTGGTGGGCCGGGTGATGTCGAACCGGTCGGGGTTGGCGTACAGGGCCGGGTCGCGGCTGCCCGCGCGCAGCATCAGGATCAACATGCTGTTGGCTGGCACTTCTCCGCCCACCAGGCGCAGGGGCTTGGGCGTCACGCGGGTGATGAGGTCCACCGGCCCGTCGTAGCGCAGCGTTTCCTCGACGGCGGAGGGGATGAGTTCGGGCCGGTCCTTGACCATCTGGAACTGCTCGGGATTCTGCATCAGCGCCAGCAGGGTGTTGGCGATGAGGTACACCGTGGTCTCGTGGCCTCCGAACATCAGGGCCACGCAGTTGCCCAGGATTTCCGCGTCGCTCTTCATCTGGCCCTCGGCCTGGGCCGTGGCGAGCAAGCTGGGCAGATCGTCGAGGGGCGTGTGACGGCGCGCCTCGACGATGGGCTTCATGTAGTCCTGGATGGCCAGGATGGCCTTCTGGGTTTCCAGCAGCGTGGGCAGATCGGCGATGCGGAACAGGTTGAGCGCCTGCTGGGACCACTGCTGGAGCTGATCGCGATCCTCCTGCGGCACCCCGAGCAGCTCCCCGATGATGTTGCAGGGCAGGGGATTGGCGATGTCCTGGATGATGTCGACCTCGGTCTTGCCTTCCACGGCGTCGAACAGCGACGTGACGAGGCTCTCGACGCGGGGGCGCAGGCTCTCCACGGTGGCCAGCGTGAGGTAGCGCCGCAGGACCCGTTGGATGCGCTGATGGTCATCGTTGTTCTTGTGACCCATCCACAGATCGAGCGACGCGCGCAGCGGCTGGAGCTGCTCCTGGGCCAACTGGGGCATCTGATCGATCCACCCCGTGAGCATCGCGGAGCCCATGTCCGGATCCTTGAGCACCATGACGATGTCGTCGTAGCGCGTCAGCACATAGCCGTGCAGTTGAGGGCTGTAGTACAGCGGATTCTCGGCCCGCAGCCGGGTCAGCAGCTCGGTCGGATCCTCCAGGACAGAGGGCGCGAACAGATCGTAATTCGAGGTGGAAACGGCGGGCGCAGCACTCATTGATGACCTCTCGAATACAGGTTTTATGAGGTTAGCCCGGGTGCGGATGGGCTTCCAAGCAAGCGGCTCCGAGAAGCACGCTCCCCCCGTGCATGGATTGGCCTGGGTTGTATTTATTGGATTTCCCCGAGCCGATAAAGTGCCCGGAAGAGAGTCCGAACCGCGCGGGCTCGGGTCGAAGCGCTTCCTTCAAAAAGCATGCGTGTTCGCGCCGGTGAGCCCGCCTGCCGGCTCCCGGCCCTGGCCTCGTGTGGTGGCGGATCCCAAGGCGGGAATCCGTTATAAGTCCGCGCGACATGTTCACCGGACTCATCCAGGACGTTGGCGTGGTGGAGCGTGTCATCCCGGGTGGGATGACGGATGTGTGGATTCGTACGGCGCTGGGCGCCAAGGACTTCGAGCTCGGCGAGTCCATCGCGGTCGATGGGGCCTGTCTCACCGTGGTGGAGCGCGCGGGGGAGTCGTTCCGCGTCCAGGCGGCTCCGGAGACCCTGCGGCGCACCACTCTCGGTACGCGCACACCCGGCACGCGCGTCAACCTCGAGCGGGCGCTCGCCCTGGGGGATCGGCTGGGGGGCCACCTCGTCAGTGGTCACGTGGACGCCGTGAGCGAGGTGCTGGAGGCGCGGCCCGAGGGAGGCTCGTGGGTGATGCACTTCCGGCTGTCCGCGGACATCGCCCCCTTCTTCATCGAGAAGGGCTCGGTGGCCATCGACGGCGTCAGCCTCACCGTCAATTCAGTGGGGGTGGACCGCTTCGGCGTGCAGCTCATCCCCGAGACGCAGGCTCGCACCACGCTGCGCTCGCGCGCGGTGGGCGAGCGGGTGAATCTGGAAGCGGACATGATTGGCAAGTACGTGGCGCGGCTCGTCTCGCTGCGCCAGGGCCCGGGTGGCGGGCTCACCGAGGCGGCCCTCAAGGCGGCCGGCTTCGGGGGTTGAGCTCAAGGAAGGACCAGGAGTTCGCATGGCGCGTGGCAAGCAGCAGGAAACGGACAGCATCGCCCTGGTGGAGCGGGCACTCGTGGAGATCCGCAAGGGGCGGATGGTCATCCTCACGGATGACGAGGACCGGGAGAACGAGGGCGACCTCGTCATGGCGGCGGAGAAGGTGACGCCCCAGGACGTCAACTTCATGGCCACCCACGGGCGCGGGCTCATCTGCCTGGCGCTCAACGAGGAGCGCATCCGCCGGCTCAACCTGCCCCTCATGGTGCAGGACAACACCTCCTCCTTCCAGACGGCCTTCACCATCTCCATCGAGGCCGCGCAGGGCGTGTCCACCGGCATCTCCGCCGCGGACCGCGCCCACACCATCCAGGTGGCCGTGGCGCCGAACGCCAAACCGGCGGATCTCTCGCGTCCCGGACACATCTTCCCCCTGCGGGCCCGGGAGGGCGGGGTGCTCGTGCGCACCGGTCAGACCGAGGGCAGCGTGGACCTGGCGCGAATGGCGGGACTGCGGCCCGCGGGCGTCATCTGCGAGATCATGAATCCGGACGGCAGCATGGCGCGCCGGCCGGACCTGGTGAAGTTCGCCCGCAAGCACCAGATGGTGCTCCTGTCCGTGGCCGACATCATCCGCTACCGGCTGGAGCGCGAGCGGCTCGTCAAGCGGCTCGGCGAGGCGACGCTGGAGCGCCGGGGCCAGGGCTCCTTCCAGGCCTACACCTATGGCAGCGACGTGGACAACGCCGTGCACGTGGCCTTGGTGAAGGGGGACCTGTCCGGCCGGGAGCCCGTGCTCACCCGCGTCCACCGCTCCTGCCTGATGGGGGACGTGCTGGGCAGCGCCGGGTGCGAATGTGGCATCCAGTTGGAGCGGGCCTTCCAGCGCATCCACGAGGCGGGGCGCGGGGTGGTCGTCATCCTCCAGCGCGACGCGTCCGCGAAGAACCAACTGCGCTGCACCCACGTGCCCAATGAGGAGATGGTTCCCGGGCACAAGGATCAGACGCGCCTGCGCGAGTTCGGTGTGGGCGCGCAGATCCTCAAGGACCTGAAGCTCTCCCGGTTGCGCCTGCTCACCAACAACCCCAAGAAAATCGTGGGGTTGGAAAGCTATTCACTGGAAGTGGTGGAGCAGCTCCCCCTGGCTGGGACGCCCGGACCCACCCGGAGGGTGGCCGCTCGCCGGCCCCCCCGCCCCCGGCAGGTGTCTTGAGAAGGGCTGGGGAAAACTCGGGGGGGGACGCCAGCCGGGTGGCTGGTGTAGAGAGGGCGCCACATGCCTCGCTACATCGAAGGTGATTTTCTTCCCCCCAAGGGCCGCTTCGCCATCTGCGTGGCCCGCTTCAACGCGTTCATCACCGAGGAACTGGTGAAGGGCGCGGTGGACACCCTGGTGCGCCACGGCGTCGCCGATGGGGACATCGACGTGTTCCGCTGTCCCGGCACCTATGAGCTGCCGGCGCTGACGCGGCGCGTGTCGGAAACCCGCGCGTACGTGGGCATCGTCACCCTGGGGGCCGTCATCCGGGGAGGCACGCCCCACTTCGACTACGTGTCGGGGGAGTGCACCAAGGGCATCGGCCAGGTGGCCTTCACCTCGCAGGCGGCCGTCACCTTCGGCGTGCTCACGTGCGACACGGTGGAGCAGGCCATCGATCGGGCCGGCGTGAAGGCCGGGAACAAGGGCTCGGAGGCGGCCATCGCCTGCATCGAGATGGTCAACCTCCACGTGCGGCTCGCCTCCCTGCCGCAAGGAAAGAGCTGACCATGGGCGCGCGCAGAACGGCTCGCGAGCGGGCGCTCCAGGCGCTCTACCAGGTGGAGATGACGCCGGGCCCCATCCTGGCCGCCCTCGAGGACGCGTGGGCCGCCGCCGAGGTGGCCAACAAGGAGGCCGAGGCGGTGAAGTTCGCCCGGGAGCTCGCCGAGGGCGTCATGGCCCACCGCAAGGAGATCGATCAGCTCATCGAGGCGCACAGCCACAACTGGCGCCTGGACCGCATGTCGCGCATCGACCGCAACGTGCTGCGCCTGGGCGTCTTCGAGCTGAAGTACCGCCCGGACATCCCCAAGAAGGTGTCGCTCAACGAGGCCGTGGAGCTGGGCAAGAACTTCGGCACCGAGGAGTCCAGCGCCTTCGTCAACGGGTTGTTGGATCGCGTGGCTGGCGCCCTGGGGAAGCTGTGAACGTCTCCACCCACGAACTCGGCCTGGGCGGCCTGGACTCGCTGCAGGAGGTGGATGCCCTCTGCCTCTTCGTGGCCGAGGACGACCGTCCCCTGCCGGGCATCGCGGGTTATGTGGACTGGCGGCTGTGCGGCGCCTTGTCGCGCGTGCTCCAGTCCGGCTTCTTCGTGGGCTCCCGGGATGACTCCCTGCTGCTGCCCTCCGATGGGGGCTTCACCGTCCCCCGCGTCTTCGTCCTGGGGCTGGGCCGCCGCAGCGGCATGGATGCCGCCGCGTTGGGGGATGCGCTCGCCTCCGCCGGTCAGGTGCTCGCCCGGGCCAAGGTGGATGCGGTGGCGCTGGAAGTCCCAGGTCAGGGCGCGCTGGACGACTCCGCACGTCTCTCCGCCTTCCAGGATCGGTTCCTGCCCGCCTTCAAGGGCAAGAAGGTGGCCGTCCTGGCGGACAAGGAATTCGCCCGCCGCCTTCCCGCTCGCAAGGGCTGAGGCGCACCGCTTCTCATCCTTCTGGTAGGATGTCCGGACCGGTTCCTGACACATGACGTTCAAGATTCTGATCGTGGAGGATTCGAGGGCCTCGCGGGAATTGATCGCCGCGACGGTGGAGTCCATCCCGGGTCTTGAAGCCGTTACCTCCAGCAGCGGTATCGAGGCGCTCAAGCTGCTGCCCCAACACGTCTTCTCGCTCATCATCACCGACATCAACATGCCCGACATCAACGGGCTGGAACTCATCCGCTTCATCAAGAGCAACCCGGCCTTGCGCGACACGCCGCTGTTCATCGTCACCACCGAGGGGCGCGAGACGGATCGCGACCGGGGGCTGGCGCTGGGCGCGGTGGAGTACCTCGTGAAGCCCTTTTCCCCACGGAGCCTGGAAGGGCTCGTGCGGCGCTACCTCCAGCTCGCGTGAACGCCGCGGGCAAGGCCCTGGCGGAGTTCATCGCCGAGGGCACGGAAATCGTCGAGTCCCTGAGCAAGGATCTGCTCGTGCTGGATCAACAGCGCGGCATGGAGCCGGATCCGGAACTCATCAACGGCATCTTCCGGGCGGCGCACTCGCTTAAGGGGCTGGCGGCGCTCTTCGGGCAGGAGCGCATCGCGAAGCTGGCCCACCAGGGCGAGGATCTGCTGGACCGGCTGCGGCTGGGCAAGCTGTCGCTGGATGATCAGGTGCTCGACACCCTCATCGAGTCGCTGGACGTGCTCCAGTCCCTGCTGGCCGAGGCCTCGCGGGAGGAGTCCTCGGACGCCCTGGGCGAGCGGGTGATGGCGCTGGGCAACCGGCTGGCGGACCTGGGCACGGTCTCGGCCGCGTCCGACGAGGATCCGCTGGACCGGTTGGAGCTGTCCCCGCAGGTGCGGGCCGTCTTCACCGAATACGAGGAGCACCGGCTGCGCGAGAACGTGCGCCGGGGCGTGTCCCTCTATCGCGTGCGGGCCGCGTTCGACCTGTCCGACTTCGACACGGGCCTCACCGAACTCAACGCGCGCCTCAAGCCCCTGGGCGAGGTCGTCAGCACGCTGCCCTCCTCGGAGCCGGGTGGCCTGTCGGGCATCGCGTTCGATCTCATCTTCGGCGCGCGGGTATCGACCGAGGAGCTGACGCAGAAGCTCGAGGGGACGCCCGCCCAGCTCTTCGCGCTCGGGATCCGTTCGGCCGCCACCGTCGTCACGCGGGCTCCGCCGGCCGGGGAGGAAGCCAGCCCCGCGTCCGCTCCCGCCGCGAGCACTCCGGTTCGAAAGACGGCCAAACGCAAGCCTCGGACGCCCAAGGCCACCACCTTGGAGACACCTCTAGACGAGCCGAGCGCCGCCACCTCGGGCACGGCGCCCACGCTGCGTGCGCTCGATGCCGTCTCCTCCGCGGAGGGCTTGTCCTCGTCTCCGGTGCGCACGCTGGTGCAGGAGCCGACCACTCCCCGGGGCTCCCGGTCGGAGGGAGAGTCCGCGCGGAGCCTGACCCAGACGGTGCGCGTGGACATCAGCCGGCTGGACGCCTTGATGAACACCGTGGGCGAGTTGTTGCTCATCAAGGCCAACCTGCAGCGCATGGTGGAGAGCGTGCGGCTGGATGCCGGGGTGTCGCTCTCCAAGGTGTGGGGGCAGGAGCTGTCGCGCGAGACGCGGCAGCTCGAGCGCAAGCTGGACGCGCTCCAGGAGGGCCTGCTCGAGGCGCGCATGGTGCCGGTGGGCCAGGTGTTCGACCGGCTCGCGCGGCTGGTGCGCCGCATTGCGCGCGAGGTGGGCAAGGAGATCGACTTCATCATCGGCGGCGGCGACGTGGAGCTGGACAAGCTCATCGTCGAGGAGCTGAGCGATCCCCTCATGCACATCATCCGCAACGCCATCGACCATGGGGCCGAGTCCCCCGATGCGCGGCTGGCGGTGGGCAAGCCCCGGCGGGCGCGGATCTCCCTGCATGCCGAGCAGAAGGGCAACCACGTCGTCATCGAGGTGAGCGACGACGGGGCGGGCATCGACGAGCTGGGAGTGCGCGAGCTCGCGCTGCGCAAGGGCCTCATCACCGAGGCGCAGGCGCGCGAGATGAGCCGGCGCGAGCTGCTCAACCTCATCTTCCTGCCGGGCTTCTCCACGGCGCGCAGCGTGAGCGAGCTGTCGGGCCGGGGCGTGGGCCTGGACGTGGTGAAGAACAACATCGGCAACCTGTCCGGCATCATCGACGTCTGGAGCGAGCGGGGGCAGGGCACCGCCTTCCACCTCACGCTGCCCGTCACCCTGGCCATCATCCGGGCCCTGGTGGTGGGAGTGAGTGGTCGCACCTACGCGGTGCCGCTCAACAGCGTGCTGGAAATCCTGTCCGTCAAACCCGCGGAAATCCGTACCGTGGAGCGGCGCGAGGTGCTGGACGTGCGCGGCACCACGCTGCCCCTCATGCGGCTGGCGCGGGTGTTCGGCCATCCGGAGACCCATCCCGAGCGCCACTTCGTGGTGGTGGCGGGGCTCGCCCAGGAGCGGTTGGGCATCGCGGTGGACGAGCTCCAGGGCCAGCAGGACATCGTCGTCAAGTCCCTGGGGGGCCGGTTGCAGGGCGTGCGAGGGATTTCGGGGGCGGCGGACCTGGCCAATCGCCGCACGGTGCTGGTGTTGGACGTGGGCGCCCTGCTCGAAGAGGGGATGAGCACGGAGCGGCGCCGGGCGTGATCCCCCGGACGCGGGCCTGCTATCCTCGGGGCCGTGCCTTCCCTGTCCGCACTGCTCGACAATTTCTTCTACCGCCCGGATGAGGACGTCGGCCCCATCCAGGAGGTGGTGGCCGGTACCGATGAGTCCATCGAACCCGCCGCGGAGGAGGTGCCCGAGGAGTATCTGGCCTTCCGGCTGGAGGGAGAAATCTACGCGGTCCCCATCCACGGCGTGCGGGAGATCGTGAAGGTGCCGCCGTTGACGGAGGTGCCTCGGGCCGCCTCCAACCTGCTGGGCGTCATGTACCTGCGGGGCGAGGTGTTGCCCGTCTATGACATCAAGGTGAAGCTGCGGCTGGCGGACAAGGCGCCCCTGGTGGCCGGTCCCGAGGCGCCGCCTCCTCCTCGGAGCGCGCGCATCATCGTCGTGCAGACGGCGGACGGGCTGGCGGGCATCTGGGTGGACGCCGTCTCCGAGGTGGTACGGTTGCGGCCCTCGATGCTGGAGCTGGCCCCGCCGGGTGTCGGGGGCGGGGAGCGCGACTGCGTGGTGGGGCTCGGGCGGCGGAAGCAGGAACTCTTCATCCTGCTCGACATCTGGCAGGCCCTCTCATGAGACAACGTGCGCTCACCTTGAGCCGTCTGACCCAATCGCGCGTGGAAGAACGGACCGAAGCGGAGCGGGATCCCCTCGTCCAACTGTGCGCCTTCTTCGTGGGGGCCGAGGAGTACGCGGTGGACATCATGCGGGTGGAGGAAATCCTCCAGCCCCAGCGCCTGACGCCCGTGCGCGGCGCGCCCTCCTTCCTCGAGGGCGTCATCCGGCTGCGCGGCGCCATCCTCCCGGTCGTGGATCTGCGCAAACGGCTGCTCGGCGTGGAGGCTCCGGTGGACACGCCCAAGACGCGGCTGCTGGTGTGCTGGGTGGGCCGCCGGCGCGTGGCCTTCACCGTGGACCGGGTCTCCGAGGTGGTGCGGCTGCGGCGCAGTGAGATCAAACCCGCGCCGGCGCTCGGGGCGGTGGGCCCGGCCCCCTTCGTGGTGGGCGTGTACGGGGAACCGGAGACCCGCGAGGCGCCCAGCGCGGACTCGGAACGGCTCAAGCTGCTGTTGGACGTGAAGGCGCTGCTGCTGGCGGAGATGGTGCGCGACTCCGGCCGGAGGGTGAACGGATGAGCGAGGAGGGGCGCAACGCCGAGGAGCTGCGTTACCGGGCCCTGTTGGCGTTGGACGTCTTCCGCGCGGATGCTCGCGAGCGCCTCGTGGAGGGTTTGCACGACGAGAGCTGGCGGGTGCGGCGCGCGGCGGCGAGCGGCTTCGCCCGGATGCCCGGACGCGCGGCCTCGGTGGAGCGGCTCATCTCCGTGTTGGGGGAGCGCGACGAGACGGGCGCGCGCAACGCCGCGGCCGAGGCGCTGGTGGGCCTGGGCCCCGCGTCCGTGGGCCCGTTGGTGAGGCTGCTCGGGCATGTGGATCCGGATCAGCGCAAGTTCGCCGCGGACATCCTCGGCCAGCTCGCCCGGCCGGAGGCGGAGGATGCCCTGGTGTCCGTCCTGCTGGAGGATGGCGACCTCAACGTGCGGGTGGCCGCGGCCGAGGCGCTGGGCCGCATGGCGGGCCGCGGTGGGGCGCGCGCCTTGGAGCGGACCCTCAGCGACATCGAGCCCCTGTTGCGCCTGAGCGCCCTGGAATCGCTCGCGGCGCTGCGGCAGCCTCCGCCGCTGGCCGACGTGCTCCCCCTGTTGAACAACCCCCTGCTCAAGCGCAGCGCCTACCGGGTGCTGGGGCTCATTCCCCGCCTGGAGGCGACGGAGCTCGTGTGCCGCGGACTGGGGGCGGAGTCGCGCTCCACCCGCGAGGCGGCGCTGGTGGCGTTGGGTCAGCAGGCGGCGCTGACGGCCCCCTCCCTCCGGCCGGGCATGGACGCGGCGGTGACGCAGGTGCTCCAGCGCCTGCCCGAGGCGTCGGAGTGGGTGGCGAGCGCGTTGGAGTCGGAGGACCTGGAGCTGCGGGCCGGAGCGCTCGTGGTGGCGGCCGCCTTGCGCACGCCCCGGCTGGCGCCCCTGGTGGCGGAGGTGGCGCAGGAGGAGCGCCTGGTGCCCGAGGTCATGCGCACGCTCGCGTGCTTCGGTCCGGAAACGGGACGCGAGCTGCTGGCGAGCATGGGCCGGCTGTCCTTCCCGGCGCGGGAGGCCGCGGGGCAGGCCCTGGTGGAGATGGTGGACGCCTCGTTCGTTCCCGAGCTCGTGCAGATGCTCGACTGGAGCGAGCTGGACGTGAAGAGCGTGGCGGTGCGGGCGCTCGGGCGTACGGGCTCGCCGGACGCCGTGGCGCCGCTCGCCCACCTGCTGTCCGACCCGGAAATGGCCGCGCTGGCGGCGCGCGCCCTGGTGTCATTGGCGACGAGCCACCGCGACCCGGTGCTCCATGCCCTGGAGTCGGCCCTGGAAGGGGGCGCGGATCCCTCGGTGCTCAACGCGCTGGTGCGGGTGGGCGGCACCGCCAAGCTGCCCCTGGTGCGGCGGATCGCGCGCCAGGCGTCCGTGCCGTTGCGCGCCACCGCCGTGGAGGTGGTGGCCGCGGTGGACCCCGTCGGAGGGCTGGAGCTGGCGCGGACCGCGTTGGTGGACGAGGCCTCCCCGGTGCGCGCCGCCGCGGTGCGGGTGATTGGCCAGCTCGGGGACGCCTCCATGGCGGAACTGCTCGCGCGGGCCCTGGCCGACAGCGCCCTGGAGGTCCAGCTCTCCGCCCTGGAGGCCGTGGGCGAATGCGGGGCCCTGGAGCGGGCGGGGGACCTGGAGTCCCTGGTGCGCCACCCGGACGGCGCCATCGCCTTCCGCGCGGTGCGCTCGCTGGCGCGGCTGGGGATGCTTCGGGACGAAGTGCTCGCGCGCGCGGTGTCTCATGATGACCACGAGGTGGTGAAGGCGGCGCTCCAGGCGGATGCGGACCGTGGCGGAGGCGAGGCCCTGGCGCTGAGGCTGTTGGGCCATGCGCGCTGGGACGTGAGGGCCGCGGCGGCGCGGGTGCTGGCGGATTCCGGCGGGACGGACAGTCTGCCGGCGATGCTGGCCGCGCTGTCCTCGGAGACGGATACGCTGGCCCGCCGCGCCCTGGTGGACGCGGTGGAACGGCTGTCGGGACGCTGAGTCGGGGAGGATCGCGGGGGTGATGCCTTTCGATACAGGCCGGCCGGAGATGAACGCGGAGGAGTTCCGCCTGCTGCGTGACTTCGTGTACGCCTACTGCGGCATCCTGGTTCGCGACGACATGAAGTACGTCATGCAGCGGCGGCTGTGGCCCCGGTTGGAGGCCCTGGGCCTCACGGACTTCGGCTCCTACTACCGCTACCTGCGCTTCGATGCCCAGCGCCGCCCCGAGCTGGAGACGGCCATCGAGGCCCTCACCACGCACGAGACGTACTTCTTCCGCGAGCCCCGTCAGCTCAAGGCCTTCTCCGACGAGGTCCTGCCCCTGCTGGAGCGGCGCAACGCGCGCACGCGCCGGCTGCGGGTGTGGTCCGCGGGCTGCTCGTCCGGCGAGGAGGTCTACACGCTGGCCATGCTCCTCAAGGAGAGTGGGCGCTTCGAGGGGTGGGATGTCGTGGTGCACGGCTCGGACATCTCGCGCCGGGTGCTGGCGGTGGCGCGGCAGGGCGAGTACGGGCCGAGCGCGCTCCGGGCCACGTCCGCGGACCAGCTCTCCCGCCATTTCGTCCAGCTGGGGCCCAACCGGGTGCGCGTGCGCGACGACATCCGCGCCCTGGTGACCTTCGGGCACCACAACCTGCAAGAGGCGGAGCAGGGTCCGTCCTCCTCCCGGATGGACGCCGTCTTCTGCCGCAACGTGCTCATCTACTTCGACACGCCCGCGCGCCAGCGCGTGCTGCGTCTCATCTACGACAAGCTGTCACCGGGTGGCTATTTGATGCTGGGGCACTCGGAGAACCTCATCAACCTGAGCGCGGACTTCGAGCTGGTGCACTTGCGCGGGGATCTCGTCTACCGCCGGCCCGCGCTGGGTGGGTGGAGCCCATGAGCATCCTCGCGCCCGTGAAGGTGCTGGTGGTGGACGACTCGGAGTCCAACCGGAAGCTGTTGACGGAGCTGCTGGAGTCCGCGCCGGACCTGCGGGTGGTGAGCACCGCGGCGGATGGCAACGAGGGCCTGCGCCAGGTGATGGCCATGCACCCGGACGTGGTGACGTTGGATCTGGAGATGCCGCGCCTGGGTGGCTACTCCTTCCTGCGCCTGCTCAAGAGCACCGCGCCCACGCCCGTCATCGTCATCTCCAGCTACGCGCACCAGGCGGACGTCTTCAAGGCGCTGGAGCTGGGCGCCATCGACTTCATCGCCAAGCCGTCGCGGCCCACGCCCGAGGCGCTGGAGAAACTGCGCCGGGAACTGCAGGACAAGGTGCGCGCGGCCCGCCAGCTCCGTTCGGAGCGGACCCCGCCCCCGCGCCGCCCCCGGGGTCTCCCGTTGGAGCCCTCGTTCGTGGTGGGGGTGGGCGCCTCCACGGGAGGGCCCCCCGCGGTGCAGCGGCTCATGGAAGCGCTCTCGGCCGAGCCGTCGGTGAGCATGCTGGTGTGCCAGCACATGCCCAAGCAGTTCACCCGGGCCTTCGCCGAGCGCTTGGATCGCCTGGGCCCCTTCACCGTGCGCGAGGCGCAGGACGGGGACTTGCTCCTGCCGGGCCATGTCTTCATCGCGCCCGGTGGCCGGCAACTGGTGGTGTACCGCCAGGGCGGGCAGTACACGCTGGGCACGCCCCCGCCGACGATGCAGGACAAGCACGCGCCCTCGGTGGACCGGCTCTTCATGAGCCTGGCCGAGGTATTCGGCGCGCGCTCGGTGGGTGTGGTACTGACGGGCATGGGCTCGGATGGAGCCCAGGGCGCGCGGAGCATCCACAAGGCGGGCGGCGAGGTGTGGGCGGAGTCGGAGCGCACGGCGGTCGTCTACGGAATGCCCCAGGAAGCGGTGGCCACGGGCGCGGTGCGCCGCGTGCTGCCCCTGGGCGAGATTGGCCCCGCGCTGGTGGAACTGGCGCGCAAGAGACGGTGACATGAAGACCTTTCCTTCCGAGTTCGCGGACCTGCTGACGCCCAAGGGGCGGCGCATCCTCGAGGGCCGAGACAACGACGCGTGCGGCAAGCTGCTCAAGCCGGGCCACCGCTTCGTGGCGCTCAGCGGTGTGCTGGACGCGCGCAAGTCGGCGGCGTGCCGGGACGAGCTGGACAGGTCCCTGGAGAGCACCCTCACGCGCATGGAGGATCCCATCCCCCCGGAGAGCATCCTCGGGATGACGGAGAACTACGAGGAGCTGCTGCCCAAGACGGTGCGGGTGCGCACGGCCCTGCTGGAGAGCCGGCGCTCGCGCTCGTGGGCCGCGGCCGAGCGGGTGGGCCTGGTGGAGATGATGCGCTCGGACAGCTTCGCGGCCTTCGCGGCGGCGGTGAGCGGCAGGCCCCTGCGGCGCAAGTGGGGCATCCAGGCGCTGTGCTACGGCCCGGGGGACTACGCGGGCCCTCACAACGATCACCACCCCGAGGACCCCGAGGCCGCCGACGGCTACGTGGACATGCACCTCACGTTCGCCACGCGCGCCGTGGCGCACCAGTGGCTCATCTACTCCAAGCAGGGCCACTTCTCGCAGATGCAGAGCGTGAACACGGTGGGGGGCATCACCCTGTACCGGCTGCCCTTCTGGCACTACACCACGCCACTGATGGCGAAGCCGGGCGCGGAAGCGGACGCGCGGCGCTGGGTGCTCCTGGGCACCTTCCTGGACGCGCCCGAGCAGCGTCGCCGCAACACCGCCATCGAGCCGCCCCCGGTGTCGGCGGCCTCGGTGCTGCTCAACAAGCGGTAGAGAAGAATCGGGGGAGGCCGGGCTTCGACCTCGCGGACTGGGAGATGCCCCGGGGCGAGGACCTGGCGGTCCGTCACCCCGAGCACGCCGCGCTGCTGCGGCTGCTCTCCCATTCCCGCTGAAGCCCCGCTACTTCGGCGCGGCGGCGTCGCTGAGCGGGCGCCGCTGGTGCTGATCCTGGTGGGCTGGGTACATGGCCACGAAGAACTCCGACCAGCCGCCCATGCGCACGCGCAGCAGATCGTACTTCTCCGGATCCCGGGCGGCCGCGGCGAAGGTCTCCGGATTGGCGCAGGTGACGGTCAGGATGTTGGCACCCTGGCCCTGGGCGAACTGGTGCAGCACCTGCTCCAGGCTCTCCAGGGGGAACTCCTCGCGGATGTTGAAGTCCGTGGGCGCGCCGCTCGTGAAGGAGTCGGCTCCCTTGCTCGTGAAGCCCGAGAGCGATTCGAGGAAGCTCCTCTCCTGGTGCTCCACGGGCAGGTCCGCGAAGGCGGGGGTCGGGCTCAGGTCCGAGGCCAGGGGTTGTCCGAGCCGCCGGCCATCCGCCGAGGCGCCGCACGTGGCACCGAACTCGACGTAGTTCTCGAAGGTGCCCGTGCCCGGTTGGAGCTGGAACCCTCCGAAGGGCTTGTCCTTCGTGCCGAAGCGCTGGGCGATCCGCACCATCTTCTCGGCCGTGGGCTCCGCCGGCTCGGTGAAGACGCGCATGGTCGTGTCCGCCACGCGCTGGAGGATCGCGTTGCCGAAGGCGGTGAACTCCTCGCTGTCGTCCCGGCCGTAGCGGGGCATCGTCATGGCCACCGCGCGCAGCTTCTTGAAGCGCTCGGCCCGAGCCTCGATGCGGGCGGGCCCCGCGAGCGTGCTGATGAAGGGCTCGTCCATCTTGTAGCCCCAGTCGCAGATGAGCGCTTCCACCAGCTCGGGCAGTGACGTCACCGCGGTGGTCTTGTCGAAGACCATCTTCTTGATGGCGTAGAGCGAGTTGATGGCCGTGCTCAGCCCCGTGAAGCAGGGGGCCACGACGTGGTAGCGCGCGCCGCCGTCGTACAGATCCAGCCCCTTGTCCAGGCAGTCATCGACGAACACGGACAGCAGGGGCGAGGGGCACACGGCGCTCATCGTGCCGAACACGCCGAGCAGCCCATCCGCCTGCTTGGCGTACATCCAGCTCAGGTGTTGGAGGAAGATCGCCTCGAGCTGCGCGTACCCGGTGATTTCCTGCGGAGGCGGCGACGTGAAGGACACGCGCTGGCCGCGGAAGTACATGGGGCCGGCGCTCGTCCAGCTCTTGCCCTGGTTGAGCGCGGCCTCGAGCGGCATGAGCGCGCTGAGCCCGCCCAGGGTGAACCAGCTCTGGCCCACGAACTGGGGCTCGTAGCAGCCGTCGCACGCGTAGTCGCGCGCGGCCTGGAGCGTGACCTGATTGTGCCACGTCCCTCCGGCCTTCTGCGTCACGGGAGTGAAGGACGTGGGGGTGGAGCCGTCTCCCACGCGGTCTCCGCAGTGCAGCAGCCCGGGGATGATCTTCTCGTCGCTGAGCAGCAGGGGATGCGCGCCGCCGCTCAGCAGCGTGAGCGCGGCCTCGCGCAGGTATTCCGGGGGGATGTCCTGGCGCACGCGCAGCGACAGGCAGGGGGCGTTGAGGGGCAGACGCCGGGCGGCGCGCAGGCAGAAGAGGGTAATCTTGTTGTACGCGGGCTTGCCCGGGCCTTCCGTGTCGTCGGCCACGGTGCCGCCCACCGTCACCTGTTGGATCCACTGGTTGTTCGCGGCGCCCTGGGGGTAGTTCCCGCTGGAGCCGCCCATGGCGAGGTTGCCGTAGGGCTGGTGATCCTCGACGAACTGCCGGTTGAGCTGCACCTTCTCGCCCACCTTGAGCCAGAAGCAGTCGATGATCTCCTGGGCCTGCTCGTCGTTGAGGCGCCCGGCGGCGATGTCCTTCTCGTAGAAGGGGAAGAGCATCTGGTCGAGCCGGCCAATGGCCGTGGGCTCGCCAATGAGGTGCAGGCAGGCGTGCAGGGTGAAGAGGAGCTGGGAGGCCTCGAGCAGGCTCTGGGGCCGCTCGGTGGCCAACGAGGTCATCCGTGACGCGATGGCGTGCAGGTTGAGCTGTTCCGGGCCACCGTCCTTGAAGGACTCGGCTTCTTTCTTCGCGAGCCGCGCGTAGGCATGGCAGTACTCCTGGACGCCTTCGAGCGCGAGCAGGGCCGCCGCGTAGAACGAGCGCTTCTTCGGATCGCTCTCGTTGTCCCGCCGGCCCATCACATCGGCGGCGAGGCCCGCGAGGCCCTTGTCCAGCGCGCGTTGGAAGCCGGGCACCAGATGGCCCACGCCCGAGGCGGAGCTCAGCCCGGAGAAGAAGTGGGCGAGCTGCTCGTCCTTCCGGGCGTAGTCGATGACGTAGCGGCCCTGGCCGAGTCCCAGGTTGGGCATGGCTCCGACGATGAGCTCATCCGGGCGGAGCGAGTAGGTGTCGGCGCCGTTGTACCAGTTGCCGTGCGTGTCCCGGCGGCGGCCGCGGAAGCCGTAGTCGTCGCTCGTGAAGACGTCGCCCAGGCTCACCTTGATGGCCCAACCCATGCGTTCCATGATGGGCAGGTTCATCACCTCCAGGGCCTTCTCCGGGCCGTGCTTGCGCGCGACATAGGCACACAGGTGCTCCAGCTCCCGCTGGGCGCGGTCGAAGTACCAGTTGTCCTGCCAGCGGGAAAAGGCCGTGCCCAGCAGTTGAAGGACCCGGGGCGTGGGGGGCAGGTACTTCTCGCGATCCGCGCCGGACATCGTGGCCATGCGGAACAGGTAGTCCTTGTGGTTGTAGGACATGTACCCGTTGGCCGAGCGCACGTCGAAGTGCCGGTCGAGGCGGTCCCAGTTCACCCCGGGGAAGCGCTTCCAGTTGGTTTCCACCCGCGCGGGCACGGCCACGGGCGCGAGCCCGAGCTCCGTCTGGTTGGGGACGTAATAGAAGCCGCCCAGATTGGAGCGCATCTCGGAGAGGAGCCGGTCTCGCATGAAGCCGCTCTGCGCGCCGATCTGACTGTCCATGATGGACTCCAGGACGCGCACGCTCCGGGCATAGCCCGCGAAGTAGATGCCCGCCTCGTCCCGCTTGCTGGCGCCCTTGGCGAGCAGCTCCTGATTGTTCTCCAGTCCGGCCTCACCGAAGGGCAGGCCCAGCCGGAGCACCTGCAGGGTATTGCCCTGGGCGTCCTGCACGCGGGCGCTCTTGATGTGGCTGCGCTCGTCGCGGGAGGGGATGAGGATGTCCTCGGTGGTCCGCCCCACCAGGTCCTCCACCTGCTGGGGGCTCATGTGGAGCAGGTGCTCCCAGTTGATGAAGAAGCGTTGCGCGACCACGAACGAGGCCCCGATGCGCTCGGGATCCTCGGAGCCCACGAGCGTCTGCTCCTGGATGGAGATGGGATCGGTCGGGTTGTTGAGGTTCTCGGAGAAGCGGCAGCCGAGCACCTTGCCGCCGCGTCCGTCCTCGCGAAGGGACTTGCTGTGGGCCTCCTCGTGATCCGTGGGCCCGATGTGCGCGCACTGCTCCTGGTCCACCAGGCGCTCGCGGATGAAGGCGAAGACCTGGGGGCAGTGCTCCCGGTTGTCGGACTTGATGTGGAACCAGAGGTCGCCTTGCGAGTCGACGAACGTCCCGTTCGACCGGGAGAACACGGCCGAGCGATAGGCCGCGCCTTCCTTTTCCGGGAAGAGGAAGGACATGCCTTCGGGGAGCGTCGTCTGGTCCTCGGCGCACCACTCCTGCCAGAGCCTGAAGCCGACGCCCACGATGGCGGTGGTGTTGGCGCTCGGCCAATTCTGGTGGATGGCCGCGCGCACGTCCTTCATCAACTTCTGGAGGATCGCCTTGGTCAGCGGCTTGCCCTCGCCCGCGGGACGGCGGAAGAAGGTGGCGAACAGGGCGTGGGGCGAGGGGTAGATGAGGCCCCGCTGAACGAAGCGCCAGACCTCGTGCTGGAGCTGGTCTCCTCGCTGCGTGGACAAGAGTTCCGCGGTCCGAGGCTCTTCCGACACGGACGACTTCGCGCGCGTGGTGATCGACTGATCCATGTGTGTCCCCCTGAGTGGTGCGGACTCGCTGATAGCACGCCCCGGGCGGATGGTTCGCACTCAAAGTGCCTGTCACTTGTCTGAAAGTGAAGTCAGCCTGTGGATACCCAGGTCGGGGATGTTTCCCTCGGGCATCCTCGGAAGTAACGTCCGGGGGGTGACCTGTCGAGTGGAGGACCGCCTCCGCCGCCGGGCCGGGCGGTCCGCCAGGGGTGCGCGGGGCGCTCAGTCCGCTGCCTGTTCCGAGGAACGGCGGTGTTATCTTCCCGTGTCATGACGCAGCAAATCAGGGCCCTGGTGGTGGACGACTCGCAGGCCATGCGGCGCAGCCTGATGTATGCGCTGCAGCGGCTGGGCACGTGGCTCCACACGGACGAGGCCCAGGATGGGGCCGAGGGCCTCAAGAAGCTCACCCTGGGCCGGTACGACCTGGTCCTCACCGACATCAACATGCCGCTCATGGACGGGCTCAAGCTCATCCGCCACATCCGCCAGACGGAGGCGTACCGGACCGTGCCCATCGTGGTCATCACCACCGAGTCGGCCACGGAGGACCGGGCGCGCGCCATGGCCCTGGGGGCGAGCGCCTACCTGGTCAAGCCGGTGCAGTCCAAGGTGGTCCAGGACACGGTGAAGGGCCTGCTGAGGCTCGAGTAGGCCTGGGAGGGAGCCGCCGCTCGTCCGGGGGACGAAGGAGGGCGCGTCTGTTGTTGCCTGGGGGCGGATCCCCCACGTAAAGACGCATCCCGTCATGGCCATGAACGAGCGTTACGAGCCGCAGGCAATCGAGTCGAAGTGGCAGAACCGTTGGAGCGAGGCGGGCGTGTTCCGCGCGGGCAGCCGCCCCGGAGCGCCCAAGAAGTACATCCTCGAGATGCTGCCGTACCCCAGCGGGAAGATGCACATGGGGCACGTGCGCAACTACCTCATCGGAGACGTCTACGCGCGCTACTTCCAGATGCGCGGCTACGACGTGCTGCACCCCATGGGGTGGGACGCCTTCGGCCTGCCGGCGGAGAACGCGGCCATCAAGGACGGCGTGCACCCGGCGGTGCGCACCCGCGAGAACATCGACTCCTTCAAGAAGGAGATCCGCTCGCTGGGCTACAGCTACGACTGGTCGCGCGAGGTGAACACCAGCGAGCCCGAGTACTACCGCTGGAACCAGTGGTTCTTCATCCAGATGCTGGAGAAGGGGCTCGTCTATCGCCGCTTCAGCAAGGTGAACTGGTGCACGGGCTGCCTCACGGTCATCGCCAACGAGCAGGTGAAAGACGGTGTGTGCGAGCGCTGTGAGTCGCAGGTGCTCGACAAGGAGATGCCCGAGTGGGCCTTCCGCATCACCCGTTACTCGCAGGCGCTGTTGGACGGCCTGGACGAGCTCAAGGAGTGGCCCGAGCGCATCACCTCCATGCAGCGCAACTGGATTGGCCGCTCCGAGGGCGTGGAGGCGGACTTCTCCATTCAGGGCACGGAGGAGCGCCTGCGCGTCTTCACCACGCGCGTGGACACGATCTTCGGCTGCACCTACGTGGTGCTGGCGCCGGATCACAAGCTGGTCTCGCGCATCACCACGCCCGGGCAGCGCGCCGAGGTGGACGCCTTCGTGAAGAAGATGGCGGCCATGTCCAAGACGGACCGCACGGACGAGGGCGCCACGAAGGAGGGGGTCTTCACGGGAGCCCATGCCCTCAACCCGTTCACGGGCCAGCCGGTGCCCATCTGGATCGCCAACTTCGTGCTGTCCGACTACGGCACGGGCGCGGTGATGAGCGTGCCGGCGCACGACGCGCGCGACTTCGACTTCGCGCGCAAGTACGCGCTGCCCATCCGCGGGGTGGTCCAGCCCGGGAAGGGTGACAATCTGCCCGAGGGGAGCGCGCTGGAGGCGCCCTTCACCGAGGACGGCGTGCTGGTGGACTCGGGCGAGTACACGGGCCTGTCCTCGGCCGAGGCGCGCCAGAAGATGGGCGCGAAGCTCCAGGCGGAGGGCCGGGGCGAGCCCAAGGTGACGTACCGCCAGAAGGACTGGGGCTTCAGCCGCCAGCGCTACTGGGGCACGCCCATCCCCATCGTCTACTGTGAGAAGTGCGACCCCGAGCGCAAGGGCCAGCCCGTGCCGCTCGAGCAACTGCCGGTGCGCCTGCCGGAGATCGACACCCATGCGGTGCTCACGGGCAAGGGCGAGCCTCCCCTGGCCAAGGTGCCCTCCTTCGTCAATACCACGTGCCCCACGTGCGGAGGTCCGGCCCGTCGCGAGACGGAGACGATGGACACCTTCGTCGACTCCTGCTGGTACTTCGCGCGCTACCTGTCGCCGAGCTATGCCGAGGCGCCCTTCGATCCGAAGGAGGCCCAGCGCTGGTTGCCGGTAGACGTGTACGTGGGCGGCCCCGAGCACGCGGTGATGCACCTGCTCTACTTCCGCTTCTGGACGCGGGTGATGAAGCTGCTGGGTCTGTCCCCGGTGGACGAGCCCGTCACGCGCCTGGTCACCCAGGGCATCGTCAACGGCCCGGACGGCCGCAAGATGTCCAAGCGCTGGGGCAACGTGGTGGCGCCCTCGTCCATCGTGGAGAAGTACGGCGCGGACACGGCGCGCGCCTACGTGATGTTCGCGGGCCCTCCGGAGCGCGACTTCGACTGGTCGGATGATCAGGTGGAGGGGGCCTTCCGCTTCCTCAAGCGGGTATGGGTGCTCGCGCACCAGCACCAGGGGACGGCCGGGACGACGCACGAGGGCGCTTTCGAGGGCAAGGCCCTGGAGATCCGCCGCGCGGCGCACAAGTGCCTCAAGCGGGTGGGGGAGGCCATCGAGCGGCTGTCCTTCAACACCGCCATCGCCGGGAGCATGGAGTACGTGAACGCGCTCTACGCGCTGGGGACGCCGGAGACGTCCGCGGAGAAGGCCGCCATGGCCGAGGCCGTGAAGGTGCTGACGGTGGTGCTCACGCCCTTCGCCCCGCACCTGGCCGACGAGATCGCCGAGGCCTATGGGGGCAAGGACTTCGTCGTCAGGCAGGGGTGGCCCGCGTTCGATCCGGCCCTGGTGGTGGACGACGTCATTCCCTACGCGGTGCAGGTCAACGGCAAGCTGCGCGCGGAGGTGCGGGTGGCGGCGGACGCGGGCGAGGCGGACGTGCGCGCCGCGGCCGAGGCGGATGAGCGGGTGAAGGCCGCGATGGCGGGAAAGACGCTGCGCAAGTTCGTCTTCGTGCCCAAGCGGCTGGTGAACTTCGTCGTCGGCTGAGCGGGGCGGGGTGGGCGCCAGCCGATGGCGCCCCCCTGGACGAGGGGCCCCTGGTCGCGCTTGACCGTGGGGATCCCGCCGCTAGTGTGAGCCGCATGTCCCGGATGCGCGCGGTGGGTTGGCTTCTCTTGCTGGTGGGTGCCGGGTGCGGCTACCGCTTCACGCCCCGGGGAGCCGGGTTGCCCGAGGGGGTGCGCTCGGTATGCGCGCCCGTCTTCCGCAACGACACGCCCGAGCCGGGCCTGGAAGTGCTCTTCACCCGCACGCTCCGCCTGGAACTGGTGCGCGCGGGAGTCCTGGGCAGCCAGGGCTCGTGCGAGGCGATGATCGACGGAGCGGTGGTGGGAGTGAGCAGCGCGCCGACCATCGTCACGGAGCCCGTGTACGAGGGCAATACGCGGGTGGCCGAGCCGCAGCTCGCCAGCTACCGCGCCTCGGCGACGGTGGTGTTGCGACTGATGAAGGACGGAGCGGTATTGTCGGAGACGGTAGTCGCCGGTAACGAGGACTTCCTGCCGGGCACGGCGAGCGTGTCCGGCGACGTCCTGGAAGCCGAGGCCAACCGTCAGGCCGCGCTGCACCGTCTCGCCGAGACGTTGATGCGCGAAGGGTACGATCGGTTGGCCAACAGCTGGTGAAGCCCGCGACGACTACTTCGCGGCGGCCTTGGCGCGGTTGACGGCCTTCGCCAGGCGCGAGATGCGGCGGGAGGCGGCGCGCTTGTGGATGACGCCCTTGGAGGAGGCCTTGTTGATGCGGCTGGCGGCGGCCTTGAACGCATCCGGGGCCTTGCCCGCGTCGGAGGTGAGGGTGTCGCGCAGGTTCTTCACGGCGTCCTTCACCGTGGTGCGCACGTTGATGTTGCGAGCGCGGCGCTTCTGCGCCTGGCGGTTACGCTTCTCTGCAGACTTGGTGTTGGCCAAGGTGATCTCCAGCGTACTTCTGTGGAAAGAGGGGGCGTACCTACTTCGTCGCCTACCAGAGCGTCAAGGCTTGCGTGATCCCAGAATGATCCGGAGCCCGCGAGCCCTCCCCTCATCGTTCAGTGACGGCATACTCCCATTGAACCCCGGAGGGATCACGAAACGTGATCCGGCCAGGCGCCGGGTCGCCTTCTCGCACACACCCTGGGGAGACGTCCTCCAGGAGGGCGCGCAGCCGGCGCACGGCCGCCTCGGAGGGCGCCGCGAAGGTGAGAAGGGCGGGGGAGGGGGCGGCCGGGCCGGGGACGAAGATGATCCGGTACAACCCATCCCCGTAAATCGCCTCCTGGGGGGTGTTTCCCTCGGCGCTCCAACCGAGCAGGGGCGCCACCCGGTCCCAGAAGGCGCGCTGCGCCGCGAGATCTCCCACCGGCAGTCGCAGGGCGGCCAGGGCGGCACGGGGGACGCGGGTGGGTGGAGGCAGCGCCTTCTCCGCGGCCTTGGCGGCCTGCCAGTGTCGTTGCATGTGATCCAAGGTGGCATCCCCAAGGGGGACGTTCTCGGAGCGCAGGGCGGATTCGATGTGCTGGAAGCGCGTGGTGAAGCGGCGCAGGGCCATGCGCAGCGCGTCCTCGGCGGGGGTCCGCAGGAAGCGCGCGAGGTTGGCCAGGGCCAGGAGCACGTCTCCCAGTTCATGTTCCAGGGCGTCCCGATCCTTGGAGGTGATGGCCTCGTCCAGCTCACCCAGCTCCTCGGACAGCTTGGCGCGGACCTGCTCGAGATCGGGCCAGTCGAAGCCAATGCGGCTCGCCTTCTCCATGAGCCGCTCGGCGCGCAGCAGCGAGGGCGCACCCGTGGGCACACCGTCGAGCACCGAGCCCTCCCGGCCCGTCTTCTTCTTGCGCTCCTCGGCCTTGAGTTTCGCCCAGTTGGCCAGGGGCTGGGGCGTTCCGTCCTCGCGCCGCTCCCCGAAGACATGGGGGTGGCGGTGGGTGAGCTTGTCGCCAATGGAGGCGCAGACGTCCTCCAGGGTGAACTCCCCCAGTTCCTCGGCGAGCCGGGCGTGGAAGACGATCTGGAAGAGGAGATCCCCCAATTCCTCGCACAGGGGGTGCCAGGGACCCCCCTCGGCCACCCGGTCCATCTCGTCGATGACCTCGAAGGCCTCCTCGGTGAGGTAGGGGCGCATCGAGCGCAGATCCTGCTCCCTGTCCCACGGGCAGCCATCCTGGGCTCGCAAGCGGGCCATGATTTCCGCCAGCCTGTCCAATTGCCGTCCTGCTGAACCCATGGTGGCTTCCCCTCTCCGAGCGAGCGGGTTGCAGTTAGCACGAGAACTTCCCGGGTGGGGGACGACAACTTCCGTGGGACGGACCCGTCGCCTATGCTCGGGCCTTCGAATGTCGCGCCTCCCCCTCTTGCGCTGCCTTCCGCTGCTGCTGTGCCTCCTCTCGGGGTTTCCCGTGGGGCAGGCGCATGCGCAGCAATTCCAAGATCCCTCCATGCTGGACCCGGAGGAGATGGCCATGCCCGACGAGCCGGAGCCCGACGACTCCGGCGACGAGGACCCAGGGGCCAGCTCCGCGGGGCGCAAGGGCAAGAACGGCAAGGAGCAGAAGCCGAAGGGCGAGGGCAGTGCCGAGGGCAAGGGCACCAAGGGCGAGCCCGAGGCCCCGGTGGTGCCCGCCGAGCCCGCCCCCGTGGTCCGGCCGCCCCCCGCGCCCATCCTCACGCCTCGCGTCACCGACGCGGATCTGCACGCGGCCTGGGTCAAGTGGCAGACCGCGGTGGCGGCGCTGGACAACGAGGCGGCGCGCAACGCCCAGCAGGAGCTGGTGTCGCTCAAGGACGACGTGGCGGCGCTGGACATCGAGGCCTTCAGCATGGGTCTCATCCGGGCGGCCGAGGGGCGGCGCAAGGCGCATGACGAGGCGGGCGCGCTGCAACTCGTGGAGAACGCGGCGGCGCTCTCTCCCAATCTTCCCTATGCGCGTCTGGCGCTCGCCCAGGCCTATGCCGAGCGCTCGCCCGAGTCCGTCGGCGCCTATTCGCGTGAACTCAAGGCCGCGCTCGGGGTCATGTTGAAGGATCCCCGCTACCAGCGCCCGGTGCTGGCGGACCTGGGCGCGGCGGTGCTGGTGGCGTTGATGGCCACGGCGGTGGTGATCGTGGGCGTGCTCTTCGTGCGGCGGGTGCGCTACATGCTGCACGACTTCCATCACCTGTTTCCCCGCGCGGCCGCCCGCTGGCAGTCCACGGCGCTCGCGGCGGTGCTGCTGCTGGGCACGCCCCTGGCCCTGCGCTGGGGTCTGGTGCCCGTGTTGATCATCCTGCTGTCGTCGGTGGCCTTCTACCTGACGCGGGTGGAGCGGGCGGTGGCGGCGGTGCTCATCGCCCTGACGGCGCTCGTGCCGCTCGCTGCCGGCAAGCTCACCCAGTCCACGATGTTCGCGGGGACGGTGGCCGAGGACGTCTACGTGCTGGAGCGTGGCGGGCTCAACGCGGAACTGGTGGCGGAGCGGGTGAGGGCGCGCCACGACAAGAAGCAGGCCGACTTCGCCGAGCTCTTCGCGCTGGGGCGTTTCGAGGCCCGCCGGGGCCAGATGACGGACGCCCTGGTGCACTACAAGGCGGCGGCGGCCCTGCGCCCCGGCCATGCCGCGTTGATGACCAACCTGGGCAACGCGCTGCTGGCCACGGGGGACGCGGATGCCGCGGCGCGGCTCTACACCGAGGCCCTGTCGGCGGACCCCGGAATGGTCGCGCCCCCCTTCAACCTGGCCGAGGTCTACCGTCGCCGTGCCGCGGTGGCGCCGGACTCGGAGATTGGCTCGCAGAATCAGAAGGCCAGTGACGCACTCGCGGCCGCGGCACGGCTGGACCCCGTCCTGCTGCGTGACTGGAGGCGGCCTCCGGATGAGCGCCTGTTGATGAACCGCCTGTTGCTCGCGCCTCCTCTTCCCCAGGCGGACCTGCCCGTTCCCCAGGATCCGGTGGTGGCCGAGCGGGTGCAGGCGCAGTTGTCGCGCCGGTTGCTCGGGAGTTCGGGGTTCGCCGCCTGGAGCCTGAGCCTGTTGGGGGCGCTGTTCGCCTTCGGTTTCGGCTTCGCGGGCCAGACGATGAAGGCCTCGCGTGAGTGCGAGAAGTGCGGCCGCCCGGTGTGCCGGCGCTGTGACCGGGAACTGGGCGTGGCCAGCAAGACGTGCGCCCAGTGCGTCAACGTCTTCTCGCGCAGGGTGGTGGTGGAGGCGAGGGCGCGGGCCCGCAAGCACATCGAGATCGAACGCAACCGCCGCTGGGGCAGTGGCGTGTCGTACATCTTCGGCTTGCTGGTGTCCGGCGCGGGCCACGTCTTCCACGGGCTGGCGGTGCGCGGCGCGCTCTACGCCTTCTTCTTCCTCCTCGCGGTGGCCGGGGTGTTGCTGCGCTCCGGAGTGCTGCGCTCGCCCTATGGCGAGGCTCCGCTCTACCTCAAGCTCGCCCCCGTGCTGCTCTTCCTCATCCCCCTTCACCTCCTGACGTTGCGCGGCCTGTACCGCCGCCAGAACGAGTAGGCCGGAACGACGATGGCCCTGACGGGAACCCTCAAGGACTTCGGCATCGCGGACATCCTGCAGCTCATCGGGCAGCAGCAGAAGACCGGGGTGCTCTATCTCAAGAGCAAGGAGCAGGACGTCCAGGTCTTCATCCGGGACGGCAACATCGTCCGGGCCGAGAGCGTCACGCGCCAGAAGAAGCAGTTGCTCGGCAACATGTTGGTGAGCGCCGAACTCATCACCCAGCAGCAACTGGACAGCGCGCTGGAGATCCAGAAGCGCACCCTCAAGCGGCTGGGGGACGTGCTCATCTCCACGGGCGTCATCACCCAGGAGAAGCTGCGGCAGATGATGCGGCTGCAGGTGACGGAGAGCCTCTACGGGCTCTTCTCCTGGAAGGCGGGCAACTACGAGTTCAAGCAGGAGGAGAGCGTCCAGGTGGACGCGGACGACCTCACGCCGTTGCGCGCCGAGAGCGTCCTCATGGAAGGCTTCCGGATGGTGGACGAGTGGCCCCACCTCCGAAAGAAGCTCGCCAACGAGGCCACCATCTTCGAGAAGGTGAGGGAACTGCCCCCTCCCAAGGTCCAGGCGAAGGAGGATGACTTCGACGCCGCCTTCGACGACGCCTTCGCCGAGGAGAAGAAGGACGAGAACAAGGGCGAGTTCCAGTCCATTGGCACCTCCGAGCGCCGCCTGCACTCGCTGATCGCTCCGGGCCGCGACGTGAACAAGCTCGTGGACCTGAGCTGCCTGGGGGAGTTCGAGACCTGGAAGGCGCTCGTCAACCTGCTCAATCTCGACTACATCCGGGCCATCTCCCCCTCCGGCCTGTCCCTGTCGGCCGCGTCGGGAGGCGGCGCGGGCCTGATCGTCCGGGTGGGTGGCATGGTGGCGCGGGCCGCCGTGACCTTCGTGGTGATCGCGGCGCTGGGTTTCGTGGCCTCGCGGCTCCGGCCGGGCTCCTGGGATTTGCAGGGAACGTCCGCTTCCTCCTACGCGGACCCGGCGGCACAGCGCCTGGTGTCTCGTGCCCAACAGGCGCGAATCCAGGCGGCGCTGGAGGTGTTCCGCCTTGAAAAAGGCAACCTGCCTGAACGACTGGATTCCCTGGTCGAAGTGGGGCTCCTGCACCACGAGGACCTGCGCTACCCGTGGCGAGATGACTATTATTACCGCCGGACATCTGATCGGCAGTTCATCCTCCTGCCTCCCTTGCGCTAGGTGGGCCGCTTGCTTCCTCGCGACATTGGAAGCGGGAGGACGTTACGTAGAGGTGAGGTTGAATTCAGCGACACCCGCACCGAGGGATGGGACGCATTGCGAAACCCCGCCACTGTAGAGGCTCAAGCCGTCAGCCCCACCTCCGCCAAGGTGGACGTCCGTGACAACGCGACGACCCTGGCGCTGTGTGGCAACCAGAACGAAAACCTCAAGCTCATGGAGCGCCGCCTCGGTGTCCGGGTGGGACAGCGGGGGACGGAACTGCACTTGTCGGGGCCGGCGGATGCCGTGGCCTTCACCGTGAAACTGGTGGAGAACCTCGAGGGCATCATCCGGGCGGGTCGTCCCGTCTACCGCGAGGACGTGGAGCAGGCCATCAAGGTCCTGGGCCGGGGCGGCGTCGAGTCCCTCCAGGACGTGATGCTCGGGCCGGTGCTCAAGAGCTCCACCAACAAGCAGATCGCGCCCAAGAGCATCGCGCAGAAGCGCTACGTGGACGCCATCCGCGCCAACGACATCGTCTTCGGCATCGGTCCCGCCGGGACGGGCAAGACGTACCTGGCCATGGCCATGGCGGTGTCCTTCCTGCAGGATCGCAAGGTCAAGCGCATCGTCCTGGCGCGTCCCGCCGTGGAGGCCGGCGAGAAGCTCGGCTTCCTTCCGGGAGACCTGGCCGAGAAGGTCAACCCCTACCTGCGCCCGCTCTACGACGCGCTCCACGACATGATGCCCGTCGAGCGCGCCAATCAATTCATCGAGCAGGGCGTGGTGGAGGTGGCTCCCCTGGCCTTCATGCGCGGCCGTACGCTCAACGACTCCTTCGTCATCCTCGACGAGGCGCAGAACACCACCGTGGAGCAGATGAAGATGTTCCTCACCCGCCTGGGCTACAACAGCAAGGCGGTCATCACCGGTGACGTGACGCAGGTGGACCTGCCCACGGGCAAGACGAGCGGTCTGCACCACGCGCGCTCCATCCTGCGCAACATCGAGGGCATCAACATCTCCGAGTTCTCGGACGTCGACGTGGTCCGCCACCCGCTCGTCCAGGAAGTGATCCGGGCTTACGACCGCTTCGATGCCGCCCAGCAGGCCGCCAAGGCCCACAGGGACGCCGAGGCCTCTCATCCGCCCGAGGCCTCCGAGGAGAGCCCGATCGCTGACTGAGGCCGTCTGGTCGACGGTGGAGCGAGGGCGGCGGGAATATGTCGCCGCCCTCTGCTTTGCTTGAAGTCCTCCTCTCGCCTCTCATAGGTTGAAGATCTCATGGTCGAACCGGAATCCACGCCCCCCGGACCCAGTCCGTTGGACGCGCTCTCACGGCGCTTCCGGCTCGGCCCCCACTGGGGTCGGCGCCTGGCGAGCGCGTTGTTGCTCCTCGGCGTGTCGGTGGCGGCCGGCTTCGTCATCTCCCCGGGCCTCTACAGCCAGCAGATCCCCGCGCTCGCGGAGGAGAACCTCGGCAAGCCCTTCCGCACGAGCTCGCCCACGGGTTTCAAGGCCGGACGCGACTACGACATCCTCCACGAGTCGATGACGGAGAAGCGGCGCCAGGACGCGCGCGCCGCGGTGCGCCCCGTGTTCGATCTGAGCCCGGGGGTGGTGGCGGAACTGCGCACGGCGATCAACGGCGCCTTCTCCGCCATGCGCGTGCGGCTGGAGGAGAAGGCCCGGGCCGAGGAGGCCGCGGCGGCCGAGACGCCCGAGCCGCGCAAGCCCGTGCGCAAGCCGGCGCCGACGGCGGAGGATCGCGAGCGGCAGCGCCGGGAGCAGGAGTCCATGCGCGAGAGCTTCCAGGCGCTGCTCTTCGGGCGCAGGGACTCGCCGATCGACGTCGAGGACTTCCAGGCGTTGGATGCCGGGAAGTTCTCCGAGAGCGTGGAGGCGGCCACGCTGGCGCTGGTGGAGCGGGCGTACGGCTTCTCCGATCCCTTGCCCGTGTACATCGCGAACTCGCGCGAGGAGCTGTCGCGCGAGGGGGCCCAGGGCATCACCGTGCGGGACTTGCGGCACAACGGTGAGCAGACGTTGCCGGGCACGGCGCCCACGGTGGTGGACGTGCGCGAGGCCCACACGGAGCTCGAACGCTTCGCCTCCGTTCCGGGCAACCTCCTGCCCGACGCGCCCGTCGTGCTGCGGCGGGCGGTGCTCCGGCTGGCCAAGCGGCTGGTGCGCCCCAACCTGACCATCAACAAGGCGGAGACGAACGCGCGGCGGGCGCACGCCGCGGCCGCGGTCAAGGACGCCATCATCTCCATCAAGAAGGGCCAGCGCGTCATCGGCGACGGCGAGCTGGTCAACGAGACGCACCTGGTGGCGGTGCGGGGCATGCGCGCGCAGACGGATCGCCTGGATCTGGTGCAGCTGCAGGTGGGAGGCACCGGCCTGGTGGCGTTGCTCGTCTCGGCGACCTACGTCTTCTGCCGGGCGGCCTTCCGGCGCTTCCGCCCCACGCGCAAGGACGCGCTGCTCCTGGGCCTCCTGCTGGTGGGGATGCTCGGCATGGCCCAGCTGTGGGTGTCCATCGCGGACGCGGTGCAGGACCGCTACACGGCGCTGCCCCTGGAGGCCTTCTATTACGCGTTCCCCGTGGCGGCCGGCGCGATGCTGGTGCGCTTCGTGCTCTCCGAGGAGCTGGCGCTCTTCTTCGCCATCGTCCTGGCGTGCCTGTCCGGAGTGATGCTGGGCAATTCGCTGTCCTTCGGCATCTACGCGCTGGTGGGCTCGCTGGTGGCCGCCGATCGCATCACCCGCGCCAAGGATCGCGTGGGCATCTTCCGGGCGGGCCTCATCACCGGCGTGGCCAACCTGGTGGCCGTGCTCTGCCTCTTCCTGGCCGAGGGCAAGGGGCTCACCGTGGACACGCTCGTGACGGCCATGTTCGCCTTCGCGGGCACGGCGCTGTCGGTGCCGGTGTTGGTGCTCGCGCTCACGCCGCTCATCGAGTCCGTGTTCGGCTACGCCTCGGACCTCAAGCTGCTGGAGCTGGCCAACCTCAACCACCCCGCGCTCAAGGAGCTCATCGTCCAGGCGCCGGGCACCTACCACCACTCCATCATCATCGGCACGCTCGTGGAGAACGCGGCGGAGGCCATTGGCGCCAATCCGCTGCTCGCGCGCTCGTGCGCGTACTACCACGACATCGGCAAGGGCCGGAATCCGCTCTACTTCAGTGAGAACCAGAAGGGCGAGAACCGTCACGACACGCTCGTGCCGGCGATGAGCGCCGTCATCATCAAGCGCCACGTCACCGAGGGCCTGGAGATGGCGCGTCAGTACCGGCTGCCCAAGCTGGTGGCGGATGCCATTCCCCAGCACCACGGCACCCGGCTGGTGGGCTACTTCTTCCACAAGGCCGTCAAGGAGCAGGAGGGCAAGGAAGGCGCGCCCCCCATCGACGAGAGCATCTATCGCTACCCGGGGCCCAAGCCGCAGTTCCGCGAGGCGGCGCTGGTGATGATCGCCGACGCGGTCGAGGCCTCCACGCGCTCGCTGCCGGATCCCACCTCGTCCCGGTTGCAGGCCCAGGTGCAGAAGATGATCAACCTCATCTTCTCCGAGGGGCAGCTGGATGAGTGCGATCTGACGTTGAGGGACTTGAATCTCATCGCGCAGTCCTTCCTGCACACGCTCGAGGGCATCTATCATGCGCGTCCCGCCTACCCGGCCGGGGCGTTGCAGGCGGGCCCCAAGGGCGCGCTGATGGTGGCCCCGGTCGCGAAACAAGACAGCAAGCCGCGTCCGGTGGGGACGGGCACCTGAGGCACGAGGCGGGAGGATGGCGAACGTGAAGCTGCGCAAGGGGAAGGTGATTCCTCGCGACGATGGGAAGCGCATCGAGGAGTTCGTGGGCGCGGCGTCGACGGGCACGGATGGCGTCTCGGTGGCTCGCATGCTGGCACCACCGGGCTGGCGGGAGCCGGCGCAGACGCCCGAGTTCGACGAGGTGGTCATCGTCCTCACGGGGCAGTTGACCCTGGTGGTGGACGGCCGGCGCCAGCTCATCGAGGAAGGTGAGATGGGGTTGGTGCCCCGTGGCCGCCGGGTGGTGTACCGCAATGATGGCCAGGGCGCGTGCGACTACTACTCGGTCTGCGCGCCCGCCTTCCGGGTGGAGCGGGCCCACGTCGAGGACGAGGAGGAGGCCGCCCAGGAGAACCGGGTGACGGTGCAGGTGGCGCATCCGCAGGGCAAGCGCTTCACCCGTCAGGTGACGGAGCTGGCCGAGTCGTTCCTGGAGAAGTTGGACCTCACCGGGTGCGAGCTGTCCATCTCGCTCGTGGGCGACCATGCCATCCGCCGGCTCAACCGCACGTGGCGCAAGAAGGACAAGGCGACGGACGTGCTGAGCTTCCCCGCGGGGGACGCGCCCAAGGGCACGCCGGGCCCGCGCCAGCTCGGCGACGTGGTCATCTCCCTGGACACGGCGAAGCTGCAGGCCAAGGAGTACGAGCGCACGCTGGAGTCGGAGGTCGCTCGCTACCTGGCGCACGGACTCCTGCACCTGTTGGGGCATGATCACGAGCGCCCCAAGGACGCGCAGAAGATGGCGCGCGCCGAGGAGCGGCTGCTGGGCGCCAGCGGCATGGTGGGCGACGCGGTGGCCCCCCGGGCCCGCAAGCTCATGACCTGAGGGGTTACCTCCGCCGGACCTCCGCTCACCTGGCGGACATCCGTGGGGTTGAGTCGGGCGGCGCGCGTGATAGGTAGGTCCGCCCCCGCGTGTTGGAACGGACCATGCTTCGCCTGACCTCGTCGATGCTCTGCCTGCTTGGCCTGCTGCTGGTCGCCTCTCCTGGGCACGCCCAGGACATGCCTCCTTGGGGGACGGGGGAGAGCCACGGAGAGGACCTGACCATCTACCTGGCCACCTTCGGGCCGGGCGATGACGTTCCGTCCTGGTTCGGGCACGGCGCGCTCGTGGTGGAGGACGCGCGGCTCAAGATGTCGCGCCTCTACAACTACGGGATGTTCTCCTTCGACGAGCGCATGCTGATGCGCTACGCGATGGGCCGGCTCGAGTTCTGGGTGGACGACACGAACCCCGGGCCGACGTTCCGCTTCTACCGCTCCCTCAACCGGGACGTGCGGTTGCAGGCGCTGAACCTGTCGCCCGCGCGGAAGGTGGAACTGGGCCGGTTGCTGGCGGTGAACGTGCTGCCCGAGAACCGCGAGTACCTGTACCACCACTACAACGACAACTGCGTGACGCGGTTGCGCGACGCGATCGACAAGGTGGTGGGCGGACAACTCCATCAGGCGGAGAGCGCTCCCGGGCGGATGACCTTGAGGGATCACACGCGCCGCTACACGGCCGTGGGCCCGCCCATGAGCGTCCTGCTCGACTTCCTGATGAACGACGAGATCGACAAGCCCGTCACCCGGTTGCAGGAGGCCTTCCTCCCGGACGAGCTGGAGCGCCAGGTGGCGGAGCTGCAGGTGGTGGGGGAGGACGGGCAGAAGCGCCCCCTGGTGGAGAAGAGCGTGACCCTCTTCGCGGCCCAGGGCCGCCCGGCCACTCCCGAGCAGCCGCCCCGGTACGCTCCGGTGATGTTGTTGATGGGGCTCGTGCTGGGCGGAGGCGCGGCGGGGCTGGCGGGGTGGGAGCGGCGGAGGGGAGCGCGGCTGCCGCGCGTGTTGCTGGGCCTGCAGAACGTGCTGGTGGGCCTGGTGTTCGGGATTCCGGGCTTGGCGTTGTTCATCATGTGGCTGGGCACCGATCACACGGTGACGTACCGCAACGAGAACCTGTTCCTGGCCAACCCGCTCACCGTGCTCGCGCTGCCCCTGGGCATCCAACTGATGCGCGGCTCGCCGCGAGCCCGGGCGCGGATGTGGCATCTGTGGCGGGCCTTGGCGGCGCTGGGCGTGCTGGGCGTCGTGCTCAAGGTGCTCCCCATGTTCGATCAGGACAACTGGCGCCTCATCGCGCTGCTCCTGCCCATCTCGGTGGGAATGGCGGGAGCCATGTGGCTCATGCGAGCCCCGGTGGCGGGACGTATCCCGGCGCCGTCCGTGACGTCGGAGCTGAAGGTTTCTGGAAGCTGAGAAGAGGGAGGACACAACATGGCGAACGACTCGATGGAGAAGATCGGCGGGCTTCGCGAGCGTCTGACGGCGCTCAGGGGGCATCTTTGACCTCGACCGCAAGAGGTCGCGCATCGCGCTGATCGAGCGCGAATCCACGCTGCCCACGTTCTGGGACGACAACACCAAGGCGCAGGCGATGCTCAAGGAGAAGTCCACGCTCGAGTCGAGCGTGGGTGCCTATGAGAAGACCCTGAGGGGCGTGGACGACGCCCAGACGCTCTTGGAGCTGGCCGCCGAGATGAGCGACGAGGCCAGCGCGAAGGAGGCCGAGGACTCGCTCGTCGCGCTCGACGGGGAGGTGGCCAAGCTGGAGCTGGCGCGGATGCTCTCCGGGGAGCAGGACCGCTCCTTCTGCTTCATGGACATCAACGCGGGCGCGGGTGGCACGGACTCCATGGACTGGGCCGCGATGCTCATGCGCATGTACACGCGCTATTGCGAGCAGCGCGGGTGGAAGGTGGAGATCAACGACTCGCAGGAGGGTGAAGAGGCGGGCTTCAAGAACGTCTCGCTGCGCATCGAGGGAGAGTTCGCCTACGGCTACCTCAAGGCGGAGGTGGGCGTGCACCGGCTCGTGCGCATCAGCCCCTTCGATGCCAACGCGCGCCGGCAGACGGCCTTCGCCTCGGTGGACGTCTACCCGGAAGTGGACGACTCCATCCATATCGACATTCCGGAGAAGGACATCGAGCTCAAGTTCATCCGGGGTGGTGGCGCGGGCGGTCAGAAGGTCAACAAGACCTCGTCCACGGCGCAGCTGCGCCACCTGCCCACTGGCATCATCATCACCTGCCAGACGGAGCGCTCGCAGTCGGCCAACAAGGACATGGCGTTCAAGATCCTCCGGGGCCGGCTCTACGAACTGGAGATGAAGCGACGCGATGCGGAGCGTGACGCCGCCGAGGCGCAGAAGAAGGACATCTCCTTCGGCTCGCAGATCCGCTCCTACGTGCTGGCGCCCTACCGCATGGTGAAGGACCTGCGCACGGGCGTGGAGACGGGCAACGTGGACGCGGTGCTGGACGGTGAGCTGGAGAATTTCGTCACCGCGCAGCTCATGGGGGTGAAGAACCCCAACCGCAGCGCCCCCGAGTAGTCCCGGGACGAAGTGCGGGAACCTTCCCGCGGCCTCGTTGTCCAAGGCCGCGGGAGCGGGGCTTGGCGAGGAGCGGGAGGACAGGGCTGCGCGCGGGGCATGCCGCGGGGGAGGTCACCGGTGTCTGCGGGCGAAGGGCTCGGGAGGGAAGCGGAAGAGACGCCGGAGCGCGTGCTGCTGGCTCGGCTGCGGCGTGGAGAGCCGGACGCCTTCGAGGAGCTGGTGCGCGCGCACCAGGACCGGCTCTACGACTTCTGTGTGCGGATGCTGGGAGACCGGGAAGAGGCGTATGACCTGGTGCAGGACGTCTTCGTGAGCGCCCACCAGCACCTCGCGCGCTTCCGCGAGGACGCGAAGCTGTCCACGTGGCTGTACCGCATCGGCAAGAACCACTGCATCAACCGGCTCAAGTACCTCAAGCGCCGGGGCCGGGGCCGCTCGGAGGAGTATGGCGAGCGGAGCGAGGGGGCGCTGGCCGAGGCGTTGGGCTCGCCGCCGGGGCCGGACGCGGCGCTGGAATCCGCGCGGGAGCAGGCGAGGGTGCAGTGGGCCATTTCCCAGTTGGAGCCGGACGCGCGCGTGTTGGTGGCGCTCAGGGACATCGAGGGGCTGGCGTACGAGGAAATCGTCGACATCACCGAGCTACCGTTGGGAACCGTGAAAAGCCGGCTCCACCGGGCCCGGGAGAAGCTGGCGGATTTGCTGGGACGGGTTGAGGAATGAAGGGCTTTCAGCGGAGACTTGGGGACATGTCAGCGCAGCTCAGCCACCGCGAGACCCGGGCCCTGTTCATCGCCTTCGCCGACGAGGAGCTGCCCGCCGAGAAGGCGCGGGAGGTGCGCTCGCACCTGGACGGATGTGGCGAGTGCCAGCGGGGCTGGCAGCACTATTCGACCACCGTCCAGCGGCTCAAGGGCGTGGAGCGTCATAAGGCGCCTCCGGCGTTGGCCTCCCAGGTGATGGCGCGGGTGAAGCGGCAGCGGCGCTCCGGTCTGCGCAGGCTCACCCTGATGCACGCGCACTACCGTCTCCCGGTGGAGATCATCATCCCCGTGCTGCTCGCGGCGGCGGTGGCGGCCTATCTCCTCATGTCCGCTTCCTGAAAGAAGCGGGGTCCGGCGTCCATTCATTGCGTCCCGGGGTGGGCTTGGCTAGCGTGCCGCGCCCTCACGGGAAGCCCCATGGCCGACACTCCAGAGAACAAGAACGCCGAAGCGGACCTCGGGTCCAAAGAGCAGGAAATCTACGCGCAGCGCCTCGACAAGGCGCGGAAGTGGCGCGACTCCGGCGTCAATCCGTACGGGAACGGTTACCGGCCCGAGCATCTGGCGCAGGAAATCCTCGACCGGCACGCGAACCAGACGGCGGAGGAGATCGAGAAGGCTGGAGCCGTTTCCTACAGCGTCGCGGGCCGCATCGTCGCCGTGCGCAGCTTCGGCAAGGCCGCCTTCGTGAAGCTGCGCGATCGCTCCGGGGAGATCCAGGCGCACGTGAAGAAGGACGTGCTCGGGGACGCCTACGAACTCTTCAAGCTGTGCGACCTGGGCGACTTCGTGGCCGTGGAGGGCACGATCTTCCGCTCGAAGACGGGGGAGTTGACCCTCGCGGCGAGCAGGTTCCTGCCGCTCACCAAGTCCCTGCGGCCCCTGCCGGAGAAGTGGCACGGCCTGACGGACGTGGAGATCCGCTACCGCCAGCGCTACCTGGACCTGGTGTCCAATCCGGAGGTCAAGCAGACCTTCCTCAAGCGCAACAAGCTCATCCGCTACATCCGGGACTTCCTCGACACGCGTGACTTCGTCGAGGTGGAGACCCCGATGATGCACCCGCTGGTGTCGGGCGCGGCGGCGCGGCCGTTCATCACGCACCACAACACGCTGGACATCGATCTGTTCATGCGGATCGCGCCTGAGCTCTACCTCAAGCGGCTGGTGGTGGGCGGCGTCGAGCGCGTGTACGAGATCAACCGCAACTTCCGCAACGAGGGGTTCAGCACCCGGCACAACCCCGAGTTCACGATGCTCGAGTTCTACCAGGCCTACGCCACGTTCGAGGACCTGATGGACCTGACCGAGGAAATGCTCTCGGGGGCGGCGAAGGCGGTGACGGGGGACACGAAGGTGGCCTATCAGGGCCAGGTGCTGGACTTCGGCAAGGGCTGGAAGCGCATCCCCATGACGGAGGCCATCCGCGAGGCGGTGCCTTCCCTGAGCGACAAGGACATGGCGGACGCGGACCGGCTGCGGCACGAGCTGCTCGGCAAGGCCCACGGCCAGGCCGAGCGCAAGGCCATCGAGACCATGCACCATGGCGAGCTGGTGGGCGCGCTCTTCGAGCAGCACGTGGAGACCACCCTGGTCCACCCCACGTTCATCACCCAGTACCCCACGGCGGTGAGCCCGCTGGCGCGCCGCAATGATCAGAATCCGGAGTTCACGGATCGCTTCGAGCTGTTCGTCGCCGGACGGGAGATCGGCAACGCCTTCTCCGAGCTGAATGATCCGCTCGATCAGAAGGAGCGGTTCCTCGGCCAGTTGGACGCGAAGAAGCGCGGCCAGCAGGAGACGATGGACTACGACGAGGACTACATCCGCGCACTCGAGCATGGCATGCCGCCCACGGCGGGTGAGGGCATCGGGATTGATCGCGTGACCATGTTGTTCACGGATGCGCCGTCGATTCGCGACGTCATTCTCTTCCCCCTCCTCAAGCCGATTGCGAAGTAGGCAGGAACCCCGCGTGAACGCCGAACGGCAGACCGTCTACCGCTGGAGTCTCATCTGGAGTGGCGCCCTCGTGGCGTTGGTTGGTGCGATCCTGCTCGGCGTGGCCATCACCCACGCGGACGCGTGGGTGCGAGTGGCCTCGGTGCTTGGCCTGTCCACGCTGGGGTGGGGCGGGCTCGTGCAGACGCTCAACGCGGTGGGGCTGACCTCGGTTCAGTCGGCCGTGCCCTCCTCGGTGAGGGTGCCGGGAACCGAGTATCTCTGGGCAGGGGCGGCGGTCTGGCTGGTGGGCTGGGTCATCCTGGCCAGCGGCATCCGGCGGGCACCCCCCTCGAGCGAGGGCCCCAGTGCGGCGGCGGGCGCGGCGCTCTACCCTCGGCTGGCGCAGTACCGGGACTTCTATTGGAGCACCCTGGGGGCCTACGGCGGAGGCATGCTCCTGTCGGAGCTGGTGCTCATCCTGCTGCAGACGTTCCTGTCCAGTGGTGGGGGTTCGGCGGGAGGAGGGCAGGGGGGCCTGGCGCCGACGATCGCCTTCGCCGTGTCGCTCGTTGTCGCCTCGTTCGTGGCCTTCGTCTGCGGCTTCGTGGGGGCCTCGCGCGCGCGGCGGCTGGCCATGCCCGAGGCCACCATCGGCGTCATCTACCTGGGCCTGCCAGTGCCGGTGGGCCTGACGCTGATGGAGCAGTTGCCGGACCTCCAGGTGTCCCTGGGCTACCGGCTGCGGGAAGTGACGTACGTGGCGGACATGCTCGGTCGCCCGGTGGTGGGCTACTGGCTGGTGTTCTCGCTGCTGGTGCTCATGCTGGTGCTGGGCATCAACACGGGCTTCATCGCCGCGGGCAGTGGCCGCGTGGACATGAAGCTGGGCTTCGAGTTGTTCGTCGCCCGGCGCCACGTGGGGGTGTTCCGGCCCTCGCTGCTCCTGGGCACGCTGGCGGTGCTCCTGTTCGGCATCATCCCGCCGCTCATCGTCTACGGCATCATCCGCGCGGTGGAGGCGGCCGTGGAGCGCACGCGCATCCGCGCCCTGGGCCTGCAGGATCCGCTCGCCGCCGCCGCCGCGCTCAACCGGCTCAAGCTGCGCGAGCAATCGCCCACCATGATGATGACGGCGCTGTCGGTGGGCGGCGTGGGCGTGGGCGTGATGGCGCTCATCATCGTCCTGTCGGTGATGAGCGGCTTCGAGGAGGATCTGCAGAACAAGATCCTCGGGGCGCACTCGCACGTGGTGGTGTCGAAGTACGCGGGCCGCCTGACCGACTACAAGCGGGTGATGCAGCAGATCGCCAAGGTTCCAGGGGTGGTGGGGCAGACGCCGTCCATCGACAACCCGGTGATGGTGCTCGCCGACGACGAGGTGCAGGGCATCGTGCTCAAGGGCATCGACCCGGAGACGGTGGGCTCGGTGCTGGATCTGCGCATGAACATGCTGCCCGGCGGCAATCTGGACAACCTGGAGACCCCCGAGAAGATCGTGCCCCGGCGCTCGCTCGGCCTGGGCTCGAAGCCCTTGAATCAGGATGAGCCGGACGAGGAGGAGTTCGATCCCATCATCGGCAAGCCCACCCAGAGCGCCGAGCAGAAGGTGCTGCCCGGCATCGTGCTCGGCCGGGAACTGGCCACCATCCTGCGCGTGGTGGTGGGAGACCGGGTGAACGTCATCTCGCCGCAGGGGGCGGAACTGGGCCCCGCGGGCCTCATTCCCAAGAGCCGCGCCTATCGTGTGGCGGGTATCTTCTACTCGGGCATGTACGAGTACGACGCCAAGTTCGCCTACATCCTGCTGGGCGAGGCGCAGAAGCTCTTCAATTCGGATGGGCCCACGGGCATCGAGTTGAAGGTGGCGGACGTGGATGACGCGCGGCGCATCTCCACGCAGGTGTCACGAGAGTTGGGCGGCTACCCCTACCGCTCGCGGGACTGGGGAGAAATCCACCGCAACATCTTCTCCGCGCTGCGGCTGGAGAAGCTGGTGATGGGCATCATCCTGTCCATCATCATCATCGTGGCCGCGGGCCTCATCGTGGCCACGGTCATCATGTTGGTGCTGGAGAAGCGCAAGGAGATCGCCGTGCTCAAGGCCCTGGGCGTCTCCGATGGCGGCATCGTGAAGATCTTCCTCGCCGAGGGTCTGCAGATTGGCGTGGCGGGAGGTCTGCTGGGGCTCTTCTCGGGGCTCTCGTGGTGCTACTTCATCCTGAGGGTGGGCATCAAACTGGACCCGTCCGTCTATTACATCCCGAACCTGCCGGTGAAGATCGAGCCGGTGCAGACGGCGCTCGCGGTGGTCATCGCGGTGCTGGTCACCTATCTGGCGTCCATCTATCCCGCGCTCAAGGCGAGCAGCGTGGAGCCGGTGGAAGGCCTGAAGGCGGAGTGAGGACGATGGCACTGCTCTCCATCCGCAACGTCTTCAAGAGTTACTTCCTGCACGGCAAGCGCATCGACGTGCTGCGCGGCGTCTCCCTGGACATCGAGAAGGGGGAGATGGTGAGCATGATCGGCGCGTCTGGCGCGGGCAAGAGCACCTTCCTGCATGTGCTCGGCACGCTGGACATGCCGGCCGCGGGCGAACTGCTCTTCGAGGGCCGGAGTGTCTTCGCGATGAACGACGCGGAGATCGCCGACTTTCGCAACCGCACCATCGGCTTCGTCTTCCAGAGCCACTATCTGCTGCCCGAGTTCACCGCGCTGGAGAACGTGGCCATGCCGGCGCTCGTCCAGCGCCGGGAGCGGGCCCCGTCCTACGCCTATGCGCGCGAACTCCTGGAGCGGGTGGGACTGGGGAGCCGGGTGGACCACCGTCCCGGGGAACTGTCTGGTGGCGAGGCCCAGCGCGTGGCCCTGGCGCGCGCCCTGGTGCTCAAACCCCCGGTTCTCCTGGCCGACGAGCCCACGGGCAACCTGGATCCGGTCACCGGCGAAGGCATCCACCAATTGTTACGGGAAGTGAACCGGGACCTGGGAATCACCTGCGTGGTGGTGACCCACAACGCCACCCTGGCCGAATCCATGCCCCGCCGGCTGAGGTTGAACGCCGGTCAAGTGACCGAGGCGTGAGGGCTGGTGGCCCACCTTCCCGCGATTTCTCATTGAGCCCCGTCGAAGTCCTCCCGTAGATTGCCCCGCCCTTTACCGGCCGATTGCTCTTGAGGCTCCCCGTTCTCTCGCTCAGGTTCCTTCTCCCGCTCCTCGCCGCCGCATGGACGGTGATGCCCGGCCGCGTGTTCGCGCAGGAGGGCGGGGACTTGCCTCCGGCCGCTCCGGCTCCCGCGGCCCCTTCCTCCGACGCCCCGGTTGATCCCGACCGGGAGGTGCGCGAGGGGGAAGTCACCGACATCCGCATCGAGGGCAACCGCCGCGTCGAGTCCGAGGCCGTCCGCCGGGTCTTGCGCACCCAGGTGGGCACCGTCTTCGATCCGGCCCGGACTCCCGAGGATCTCCGGGCGGTGTGGGCGCTCGGCTATTTCAGCGACGTGCAGTTGCTGGTGCAGCGCCTGCCGGGTGGAGGCATCACCTACGTGGTGCGGGTGCAGGAGCGCCCCTCGATCCGCGCGGTGAAGCTCGCCGGCAACGACGAGTTGAGCCAGGACGATCTCAAGGAGTCCATCGAGGTCAAGGCGCTCACCATCCTGGATCTGGACGCGGTGCGCCGCACCCAGAAGAAGATCCAGGAGAAGTACATCGACAAGGGCTACTTCCTCGCCGAGGTGAGCCACAAGATCGTTCCCGTGGAGGGAGGCCAGGTCGATGTGGTCTTCACCATCGACGAGAACTCCAAGGTGATGGTGAAGGACATCCTCTTCCTGGGCGCGGAGAAGGTCCCCGCCTCCCGGCTCAAGGAAGTGATGCTCACCAAGGAGGGCGGTTATCTCTCCTTCGTCACGGGCGAGGGCACCTACCGCGAGGAGGTGTTCCAGCGCGACCTGGCGGTCATCCAGGCGACCTACTACGACGAGGGCTTCATCAACGTCCGCGTGGACAAGCCCAGCGTCTCGCTCTCCCCCGACAAGCGCTACATCTACATCTCCCTCAAGGTGACGGAGGGGGAGCGCTATGACATCGGGAAGATTGGCTTCTCCGGCGACCTGGTGGTCCCCGAGGCGGAGTTGTCCCGCCTGATGACGTCCAGCACGGGACAGCACTTCAGCCGCACGCAGCTCGGCCAGGACATCCAGTCCGTCACGGATGTCTACTACGACCGCGGCTACGCCTACGCGAACATCAACCCCGTTACCAACATCAACGCGGACACGCGCACGGTCGACCTGACCTTCGACGTGCAGAAGGGGCCGCAGGTCACCATCGAGCGCATCGAGGTCGTGGGCAACTCGAAGACGCGCGACAAGGTGATCCGCCGCGAACTGCGCGTCTACGAGGGCGAGCTCTTCAGTGGCACGGGCATGCGCCGCAGCAAGGAGCGCGTGACGGCGCTGGGCTTCTTCGAGTCGGTGGAAGTCACCCAGAAGCCCGGCTCGCGGGACGACACCATCGCCATCCAGGTGGAGGTGAAGGAAAAGGCCACGGGCACCTTCCAGGTGGGCCTCGGCTTCTCCAACGTGGAGAACTTCATCTTCACGGCCCAGGTGTCGCAGAACAACTTCCTCGGCTGGGGCCAGAGCGTGTCGGCCTCGGCGCAGATCTCCAGCCTGCGCTCGCTCGTGCAGTTGTCGTTCTTCGATCCGTACTTCCTGGACACCCGCTACCTGTTGTCCGCGGACTTCTTCCGCACGGAGGCGGACTACGGCAACAACAGCTTCATCCGTCAGGCCACGGGTGGAAACCTGTCGCTGGGCTATCAGGTGCTCGAGGACCTGCTCGTCAACGTGGGTTACTCCCAGGAGCACGTGAACGTCGCGGCATCGCCCAGCCTGGGCGGGGTGCTGCTGGCCAACCGCTTCCTCAGCGGCGTGACGAGTTCCGCGCGCTTGTCCGTCACCTACGACAAGCGCAACAACCGGCTCTTCCCCTCCAAGGGCTTCATCCACTACGGCTCGGTGGAGTACGCGCCCAGCTTCCTGGGGGGTTCGTTCCTCTTCGCCCGCTACACGGCCTACTCGCGCCTGTACTTCCCGCTGCCGCTGGGCGCCGTCTTCAAGACGAACGCCACCATCGGCTACATCCAGCCGCTGGACACCAATCGGCCGCTGCCCATCTCCGAACTCTACTACCTGGGCGGTATCAACTCGCTGCGCGGCTACTTCCTGCGCAGCATCAGCCCCAACCTGTCGGCGCCCAGCTCGAGTTCCCCCGACGCGTTCATTTCCCGCATCGACGTGGGCGGCAACAAGCAGTTGATCGTCAACCTGGAGCTGGAATTCCCCGTCTTCGAGAAGGCCGGTATCCGCGGCGTGGTCTTCTACGACGTGGGCAACGCCTACGCGTCCAACGAGCGTTTCTTCGAGGATAAACAGGACAAGGTCCCTCTAGGCCTCTTCCAGTCGGTGGGCTTCGGCTTCCGGTGGTTCTCGCCGGTCGGTCCCTTGCGCTTCGAGTGGGGAATCCCGCTCACGCGGCGGGCGGATGATCAGGCCATCCTCTTCGAGTTTACGATCGGCAATTTCTTCTGATAGGTCGCTCGTCCGGCCTGTTCGGGCGGCCCTTCGTGCCGCCATTGAACAGAGCCACCGGCCGGGACGTCGATTCCCTGAAACTTTCCCGAGGAGCTGTCGCACATGTCGCTTCGAAGCAAACTGTCGGTCCTGGCCATCACCCTGTCGCTCGCGGTGCCCACCCTGGCGGCCGCCGCCGACCTGAAGCTGGGATACGTGGATTACCAGCGCGTCATGCTCGAGGTGGATGACGGCAAGGCGGCCAAGACCCGCCTGCAGAAGTGGCTCGAGTCACGGCAGAAGGAGATCGACGCCGAGCAGGAGGTCCTGCGCAAGGAGAAGGAGACGCTGGACAAGCAGGCGAGCGCGATGAGCGAGGAGACGCGCATCCAGAAGGCGACGGATCTCCAGAAGAAGATCTACGACCTGGCGCAGAAGTGGGAGAAGAGCCGTTCCGAGGCCGCCGAGCGCGAGCGCAAGGAGATGGAGCCGATCATCGCGAGGATCGACGACGTCATCAAGACGATCGCCGACCGCGAGGGCCTGGGCATGGTCTTCGAGAAGCGGGACTCCGGCCTCGTGTTCGCGCTGAGCCAGTATGACCTGACGAATGAGGTCATCCGCTCGTACAACGGCGCCAAGGGCAAGGCGAAGGACGCTCCGGTCGCCCCGAAGAAGTAAGGCGCTCGCGTGCAAGCCCCGACTCCTCGCCGGCTCGGGGAGCTCGCCACCCATGTGGGTGGGGAGCTCCTCGGCGACGCCGGCCTTCTGATCAGCGGACTCAACGGGCTCGTCGAGGCGGGCCCGGGTGAGTTGTCCTTCTACGGCAACACGCGCTACCGCAAGCAGTACGACGCCTCCCGGGCGTCGGCCGTGCTGGTGGGGCGGGATGCCGCGCCCCGAGAGGGTGTGTCGCTGGTGCGCGTGGCCAATCCGCACCTGGCCTTCGCCCAGATCTCGCGACTCTTCCATCCGTTGCCGACGTACGCGGCGGGCGTGAGCCCGGGGGCGCACGTGCATCCCGAGGCCAGCGTGCATCCGGACGCCACGGTGATGGCGGGCGCCACGGTGGACAAGGGGGCACGAGTGGGAGCGCGCACGGTGCTCTTCCCCGGTGTCTACGTGGGCGAGGCGGCGGCCATTGGCGAGGACTGCCTGCTCTATCCCAACGTCACCGTGCGCGAGCATTGCGTGGTGGGCGCGCGCGTGATGCTCCATGCCTCGTGCGTGGTGGGCGCGGACGGTTTTGGCTTCGCCTTCAATCCCGAGGGAGCCCGGGGCCCGGAGCACTACAAGGTGCCCCAGGCGGGCATCGTGCGCATCGAGGATGACGTCGAGGTGGGCGCCTGCACCACCATCGATCGGGCCACGCTCGGCGAGACGGTCATTGGCCGTGGAACGAAGATCGACAACCTGGTGCAGATCGCCCACAACGTGAAGGTGGGCCCGTTGTCGCTCCTGTGCGCGCAGGCGGGCGTCTCCGGTTCATCGGAGCTGGGCACGGGCGTGGTGCTGGCGGGGCAGGTGGGGGTGGTGGGGCACATCCGCGTGGGTGACATGGCCAAGGTGGGTGCCCAGTCCGGCGTGGCGCACGACGTGGAGGACGGCCAGACGGTGAGTGGCACGCCGGCCATGCCCCACAAGGAGTGGTTGCGCGCGTCGGCGGCGCTCGGGCAGTTGGGTGATCTGCTCAAGGAAGTGCGCACCCTGCGCCGCAGGGTGGAGATGCTCGAGAAAGAGAAGGGCGGATGATGGACATCCAGGAGATCCAGCAGTTGCTGCCCCACCGCTATCCGTTCCTGCTGGTGGACCGGGTGGTGGAGATCGTTCCGGGCCAGAAGATCACGGCCTACAAGAACGTCACCATGAACGAGCCCTTCTTCAATGGCCATTTCCCGGGCCATCCGGTGATGCCGGGGGTGCTCATCCTGGAGGCACTGGCCCAGGCGTCGGCGATCCTCGCCTACAAGACGTCGCAACTCGATCCGGCCCGGAGCCTGTCCTACCTGATGGGCGTGGATGGGGCGCGCTTCCGCAAGCCCGTGGTGCCCGGTGACAGGCTCCAGCTCAACATCGAGGTGATCCGTCACAAGGGCGGCATCTGGAAGACGAAGGGCACGGCCACGGTGGAGGGTGTGAAGGTGGCGGAGGGCGAGTTCCTGGCCACGGTCGTGGACAAGGACAAGGGCAAGGGCAAAGACAACGGCGGCTCCACCGCCGAGGCGTCCTGAGAGGACAAGGGAGACACCATGGCGCAGGTTCACCCCACGGCGGTGGTCCATCCCGGTGCTCGTCTTCATGACACCGTGGAGGTCGGCCCCTATTCCATCATCGGCGCCAAGGTGACGATTGGCGCGGGTTCTCACGTGGGATCCCACGCCGTCATCGATGGCCGCACCACGATTGGTGAGCGCAACCGCATCTTCCCGTTCGCCGCGGTGGGAGGCGTCCCGCAGGATCTCAAGTACGCGGGCGAGGACACCGAGCTCATCATTGGCGACGGCAACACCATCCGCGAGTCCACCACGCTGCACATTGGCACGGTGGGTGGCGGCGGAGTGACGCGGGTCGGCCACAACAACATGTTCATGGCCTACAGCCACGTGGCCCATGATTGCGTGGTGGGCAACGGCTGTGTCGTCGCCAACAGCGTGGCGCTGGCCGGCCACGTGACCGTGGAGGATTTCGTCATCCTCGGCGGCCTGTCCGCGGTGCATCAGTTCACCCGCCTGGGCAAGCACTCGTTCATCGCCGGGGGCTCCATGGTGACCATGGACGTGCTGCCCTACTGCACGGCGCAAGGGGACCGGGCGGAGCTGTCCGGGCTCAACGTCGTGGGCTTGCAGCGGCATGGGTTCAACGAGGATCAGGTGGGCCGCATCAAGGAGGCCTACAAGATCCTCTTCCGTTCCAAGCTGGGGTTGGCGGAGGCCGTGGCGCGGCTCAAGGCGGAGTTGGGCGGCCAGTCGGAGATCGACTACCTGGTGAACTTCATCGCCCAGAGCAAGCGCGGCCTGACGCGCTGACGATGCCCGTGGAACGCATTGGCCTCATCGCGGGCAACGGACGCCTGCCCTTCCTCTTCGCCAGCGCGGCCCGGGCACAAGGGCTGGACGTGGTGGTCGTGGCCCACCGGGGTGAGGTGGATCCGGCACTGGCCGCCGAGGTGTCCTCCCTGACGTGGATCCGGTTGGGGCAGGTGGACCGCATCCTGAGGATCTTCCGCGAGGCGGGAGTCACGCGGGCGGCGATGGCCGGGGGCATTGGCCGGGTGCGTGCGTTGACGGAGGCCCGGCCGGACCTGGGCGCGGTGCGCATCCTCTCGCGCCTGCGCAGCATCCGGGATGATGCCCTCCTGCGCGCGGTGGCCGACTACTTCGAGTCCCACGGCGTCACCATCGTGGCGCCCACGGACTGGCTCGCCCAGGCGTTGTGCCCCGAGGGACACCTCGCGGGTCCCCGGCTGCACCCGGCGCAGGAGAAGGACGTGGCGCTGGGGCGCGAGGTCGCCACGTTGCTGGGTCAGGCCGACGTGGGCCAGACGGTGATCGTCCGCAATGGCCACGTGCTGGCACTCGAGGCGGTGGAGGGCACGGACGAGGCCATCCGCCGGGGCGGCAAGTACGGCGGTTCGGGCGCGGTGGTGGTGAAGCGCTGCAAGCCGGGGCAGGACCTTCGCTTCGATCTTCCCGCCGTGGGCCCGCGAACCCTGGCGGTCATGCAGGAGGTCGGTGCCCGGGTCTTGGCGTTGGAAGTAGGGAAGACGGTTCTGTTGGACGCACCCGAACTCTTCCGGAACGCCGACAAGGCGGGCATCACCGTGGTGGGTATCCCCTGAGGGCTCGTCTGCCTTCCCGCCTTCCGGAAAAGGTTGGAGGACGGATGGTTCCTTGTTCCGCGGTGTGGAATGCTGACGGGCTACAGACCTGTTCTCAACGGCCTGACCGGGATGGGCCCGGGTTCGCGTTGCGCGGGTCCCGGACCTTCCCCACGGTGGGTTCCGACCCTGCACCCCCAGGAGAACCGACGGATGAAGCGACTCGTGCTACCCGCCCTGCTCGCCCTTGCCTCCACTGGCTGTATGCACGCGCCAGCACCCCTCGCCCCCGCGCCGGACGAGGCGGGCAAGTGTGAACTCATCCAGACGCTCATGCGCGAGCAACTGCCGCAGCGGCTGCTCCAGGGACTCGAGGCGGACGGACACTCCAGTCCCTCTCAGGTCCTCGTCTTCGTGCAGCCGGACGACTCCGTCCTGGAACGGCTCTTCGTGGGCGATCCGTCCTGTGAGGGTCCCGCCTTCAAGGTGGTGCGGGAAATCACCGGCGAGTCGTTGGTGCTCTTCCTCCAGCCCCAGGGCGATGGCTACGTCTACGACGCGCAGCGCGCCAGCCCGGAGCGGATGTCACTGGGCGGTGAAGCCAAGGGAGCGGTTCGCAAGCGCGAGGGCGTCTGGGCTGCGTCCAGCATCTGAGACACGGCGGAGGGGGACTTCTCGCGCAGGAGATCCTTGCCTCCATCCGCGATGAACTGCACCGCGATGGCTGCGAGGATGAGCCCCATCACGCGCTCGAGGACGGCCACTCCGGACTGCTTGAGCACCCGTTGCACGAAGCCGGCGGCGCGCAGCACCAGGTAGCTCGTCACGAAGGTGATCACGATGGCCAGGAGCACGGGCACGGCGGACAGCAGCTCGTCCCCGCCGCGGGCCATGAGCACCATGGCGGTGGCGATCGCGCCCGGACCCGCCAGCAGGGGCATCGCCAGGGGGACCAGCGCCACGTCCTCCTTGCCCACGCCTTCCTCGGTTTCCGAGGGCGTGGTGCGCGTCTCCGAGGGACGTGCCCGCAGCATGTCCAGCGCGGTGATGAGCAGGAGGATGCCGCCGGCCACCCGGAAGGCGCCCAGCGACACGCCGAACACCTTGAAGATGATGCCGCCGAAGAGCGCGAAGAAGAGCAGCAGCGAACACGCTACCAAGCACGCGCGCCGGGCCGTACTGCGAATCTTCTCCTCGGAATACCCCGCCGTCATCGCGAGGAAGATGGGCACCACGCCCACTGGATCCACCACGAAGAGCACCGCGGGCAGCGACACGAGGAACAGTGAGAGCTGCTCGGACATGCGCTCTCTCTACACCGTGAAGCGCAGCTTCCACACCATCGTCAGGGCCTCGAGGAAGATGCGCCGGCTCATCTTGGACTGACCCACGCGGCGGTCCTCGAACACGATGGGCACTTCTCGCACCGTGAATCCCTTCTTGAGGGCGCGGTAGGTGAGCTCGATCTGGAAGGCGTAGCCCGTGCTCTGCACCTCGTTCAGCTCGATGGCCTCGAGCACCCGGCGATGGAAGCACTTGAAGCCGCCGGTCAGGTCACGGATGCCCACGCCGAGGATGCTCCGCGCGTAGAGCGAGCCGCCCTGGCTGATGAGCTGCCGGCCCACGCCCCAGTTGACGGTTCCTCCTCCGGACACGTAGCGCGAGCCCAGCACGAGATCCGCTCCGCCCTGGGCGGTGTCCAGCAGGGTCGGCAGGTGGCGCGGGTCGTGACTGAAGTCCGCGTCCATCTCGAGGATATAGGTGTAGCCCCAGTCGAGCGCCTGCCGGAAGGCATGGAGGTAGGCGCGTCCGAGCCCCTGCTTCTTCTCCCGGTGGAGGACGCGGATGCGCGGCTCCTGGGCCGCCAGTGCGTCCGCCAACTTCCCGGTACCATCCGGGGAGTTGTCATCGACGACGAGGATGTCCACGCGTGGATCGGCCGCCAGCACCGCGCGGGTGATGGGCTCGAGGTTGTCCCGCTCGTTGTAGGTGGGGATGCAGACCAGCGCTGGATTCATGGAGGGGCGGGACATAGCAGAGCAGCCCGGAGTCCTCTCCTAGACTTTTCACCTCGCGGTACGTATGGCACCCACAGGACGTGGGAGGGCGGTTGTCCGGAATCGGGCGTCGATTTCCGTCGACTCTCGTCACGCCTGCGAGCAAGGTATCTCGGAGATTAAGAAGGCTTGGTAGAGACCGTCTTGCGACGAGGATTCTGATGAGTTCGGCCCCGCTGCCCAGCCGTAATCCGGTGAGCCCGGAGAATCTGCTCAACCCCCTTCCTCTGTACGAGGAGTTGCGGCAATCGGACCCGGTCTATTGGTCGGAGGATCTCCACGCGTGGGTCCTCACCCGGCACGACGACGTGTCCGCCTGCTTCCGTGATTCGCGCTTCAGCGCGAACCGGCTCAAGATGTTCGAGATGCAGGGTGGAGCACTGGGGTCCGACCTGCTCGCGGATTATCTGGCGGTCGCCCGCCGTCAGATGCTCATGAAGGACGGGGCGGATCACATCCGCATGCGCCGCCAGACCATGGCGGCCTTCACGCCCGAGGCGCTCTCGTCCTGGCGGCCCACCATCTACCGCACCATCGAGATGCTGGTGGGTCAGGTGCAGGACCAGGGACGCATGGACCTGGTCAAGGACATCTCCTACCGCTTCCCCCCGCTGGTGATCGCCGAGGTGCTCGGCATTCCCTCGGAGGACCTCGAGCGGTTCCGGGCCTGGTCCGAGCCCCTCGCCGAGTTCACCGGCCCCGGTCTGGGGGTGGACATGGTGGAGGTCGCGCGTCAGGCCAACAAGGCCACGAAGGAGCTGTTCGACTACTTGGTGCGCCACATCTCCAAGCTTCGTGAGCACCCGGGCCAGGACGCGCTCAGTCAGATCCTCACCAGCCAGAAGGGCCCCATCGGGCCGATGGACGAGGGGGACCTCGCGGTCACCTCCACGCTGTTGCTCACGGCCGGCCACCTCACCACCACGGACCAGTTGAGCAACGGCATCTACGATCTGCTGACGCATCCGGATCAGCTCCAGCTGCTGCGCGATGATCCAGGGCTGTTGCAGTCGACCGTGGACGAGATGATGCGCTTCACCCCGGCGGTGCCCTTCTTCCACCGCATCGTGGCGGAGGATCTCGAATTGCGCGGCAAGTCGCTGCACAAGGGGGACCTGGTGTTCCTGGGCATGGCGGCCGCCAACCGCGACCCCGCGGTCTTCCCCCATCCGGATCGCTTCGACATCACGCGCGGCCACCTGCACTCGCGGCACATGACGTTCGGCCATGGTCCCCACCACTGCCTGGGCGCGGGTCTGGCCCGGCGTGAACTGGAGATCGCCGTCGAGGTCATCCTGCGCCGCCTGCCCGGATTACGGCTGGACGAGGAGAATGCGCCTCGGTTGAAGTACCACAGCCTCGTGTTTCGTGGTTTCGAACAGCTGCCCGTGAAGTGGTAGGGTGCCTGGAGAGGGGGGGAGCAGGCACGCTCCGGGGCTGGACTGGAAGTGTCTTTCAGCCTCTGTATAGAATGGCTGGGCTCGCTCGCGGTGGGGTGCGGTGTGGGTATGCTGCCGTGTGGAGCGGAGACAAAAGAAGTGGCCTGGAGCGGTTCATGGTGCCGCGGCGCGAGATGAACCTCCAGCTTGGCAATCAACCTGCAGTCCAGTCCCAAGAACGTCATCCATGTCCGATTCAGGCGCGAGCCCCCAACCGATCCAATCCGAGATCCGACGCCTCTCCTGGCGCGTCTTCTGGACCTATCAGCTCTACTCGCTGACCGCGGCCATCCCGTTGACCTACCTGGTCAACCTGGTCATGGGCCTCAACGCCGAGCAGGCGAAGTTCATGCAGACGTACGTGCAGCCGCCGATCATGCTGCTGTCCGGCATCCTGGGGCCCTTCTTCGTCGGCTACCTGGTGCTGCGCCACGCGCTGACGCCAGTCCGGGGTGAGGCCGATGTGGATCGGCTGGTGCGCATCCTGAAGGCGCCCCGGCGCATCGAATTGTTCATGCAACTGCTGGTGATGGGCAGCAACGCCCTGCTCATGGCCATCGTGTGCTCGGTCTTCCAGCTGAACATGTGGACGGTGGCCTGGGGCGCGATGGTCACCCTGGCGGTGGTCGCCCTGGTGATGATCCAGGTGCGCTTGAGCATCGAGAAGCTGCTTCGCCCCCACGCTCTCGCCATCTATCAGGCCAATCCGACGCAGCCGCTCATTGGCTCGGGCATCTTCTGGCTCCGCCAGAGCTGGTTCCTGCCCTACACCTTCGGCCTTTTCGTCTTCGCCTCGCTGGCGTTGACGGGGACCATCGTCGGTACCCAGATCGTCGATGTGTTCGTGTTCCTGTCCGGTCAGTACTCGCAGCTCGGCGGGGCCGAGTTCGGTGAGCTGCTGGGCCGGGGGGCCTCGCTGGTGCGTGAGCGCACCCTGGTCCCGATGCTGGCGCTCGGCGCCTATTTGATCCTCAACGCCGCCATCTCCGCCCTGCGGCTGGCGCGGCACCAGACCGAGGGCTCGAGCGCCGTGGGCGATTCCATCCAGGCGCTGGCCTCGGGCAAGGCCGAGCTGCCCGCCTGGGTGTCGACCGACGAGATCGGCGACCTGTCCCGCGCGACGGCCAACGTCTTCAACCGCCTGGGCAACCTGTCGCTGTCGCTGGCGGACTCCGCCCGTCAACTCGGCCAGTCCGCCGAGGAACTGGGCTCCTCCAACCTCAAGCAGAACGAGATCCTGACCCGCCAGGCCGCCGCCATCCAGGAGACCCAGGTCACCAGCCAGGAGATCAAGCAGACCTCGCTCGTGGCGTCGCAGAAGGCCGAGGCGGTGCTCCGTCAGACGGAGAAGGCCGACGAGATCAGCCGCTCGGGTGAGACGGCCGTCGAGCAGAGTCTCACGGGCCTGCAGGCCATCCGCGACCAGGTCAAGGCGATGGAGAACCACATCCGCGCCCTGGATGATCGCGCCAAGCAGATCGGCAAGATCACCACCACGGTGAAGGATCTGGCGGACCAGTCCAACATGCTGGCGCTCAACGCCGCCATCGAGGCGGTGCGCTCGGGTGAACACGGCAAGGGCTTCGCCGTGGTGGCCCGTGAAATCCGCATCCTGGCGGACCAGTCCATCAAGGCGACCAACAGCGTTCGCGACATCCTCCTGGACATCAGCTCCGCCATTCGCACCACGGTGAGCATCACCGAGCAGGGCACGCTGCGTGTGGAGGAGAGCCTCAAGCAGGTGCGCGCCTCGGGCGAGAACATCCGCCAGCTGTCCGTCATCGTGCGAGAGAACGCCCAGTCGGTGCGCCACATCTCCATGGCCGTCACCCAGCAGAACGCGGGCATCGGGCAGATCTTCCAGGCCATCAACGACCTGTCCGAGCTGATGGCGGAGACGATGACGCGCCTTCGCGCCTCGGACGAGGCGATGGAGCTGGTGCGCGGCGTGGCCCACAACGTCTCCGGTTACGTGGATGCCTACGGCTGGAACCAGGTCCAGGGTGCCAAGACGGGTGCTCAGGCGGGCGAGCACAACCTGAAGCCGGATCACAGGCGCTGACTTGGCTGGTTTGAGAGCAGGGGCTCGCGGGAGTTCGCCTCCCGCCTCGGAAACGATTCGAGGTGTATCCGTGGACTCCAATACTCTGGCGGGAGCCGCTGGGCTCCCGCAGGCCGGGGCCAGGCGCTCCGGTCTCGGGCTGCTGCTGCTCGAACCGCGGTTGATCTGGAACTTCATCCGCTACGATCTGTCGACGACACTCGTCCCCAACCTGCTGTTCTTGTTGGCGGCGTGGCAGAGCGTCGACGGATCGCTGTTGCAGCTGGCCTCCGCGCTGTCGCAAGGCGCGGTGTTCTTCCTGCTGTATGTGTTGACGTTCTGCCTGTCCAACCAGCTCAACGGCATCGAGGAGGATCGGATCAACAAGCCGGATCGTCCCCTGGTGCGCGGGGACGTGTCCGTGGCGGGTGCCCAGGCGCGCCTCCTGGGCTACTCGGTCCTGTTCAGCGTGGTGGGCTGGGCCTCGGATTGTCTCGTCTGGGCCTTGCTGTGGCAGGTGGTGACGTACCTGCACAACGTGGGCGGGCTGGCCCGGCATTGGTTCACCAAGGACCTGTGCATGGGCCTGGGCATCATCGCCGCCCTGGTCCCTGCCTGGGAGATGGTGACGCCCATGACGCCCACTTCATGGGCCTGGGTGTTGACGCTGGCCTTCTCGGTCTTCGTGCTGGCGCCTATGCAGGATCTCCGGGACATCGAGGGTGACCAACTCAGCCGCAGGCGGACCCTGCCCATCGCGCTGGGAGAGCGCGCCACGCGCATCTTCCTGGGCGTGGGATTCGTGGTGCTCGCCTTCACCACGCACTTCCTGCTGATGGCCCCCGCTTGGGAGCGCTGGTCCGTCCGAGGGTGTGACGCCCTCCTGTTCCTGCTGTGTGGGACCATCGCCGTGCGTGTGGTGCTGCTGCGCACGCCACGGGCGGATCACCAGACGTACATGTACTTCACGGCCTGGTACTGCATGGCGCTGGCGAGTGCCTGCGTCGTGCTCTGACGCGCCGGGGCCCCAGCCCCGGCGGGCAGTCGTCGCCGATGGGAATTTTGTATTAGGATGGCAAACCATGTCCACCGACGTGTCGCCCTCCAAACAGATTCCCCACATCCGTGAGCTACCCCTGCTTGGAAGTTTCCGTGACTTCACCGGAGACCGCCTGGGGTTGTTCATGCGCATCAGCCAGGAGTGCCCCGAGATCGGGGCGTTCCAGGTTGGTCCCATGCGCATGCTGCTCATCACCTCGGGTCAACTCGCGCAGTCCGTGTTGATCAACCAGGCGGATGAGTTCTTCTCGGGCAAGCTCCTGCAGGCGCTCGTGCCGCTGATGGGCGCGCGCAACCTCATCATCATCCACGGGGAGGAGCACCGGCAGCAGCGCAAGCTGCTCGCACCCGCCTTCCAGCCCCGCCGCCTGTCCGATTTCGCGGCCGTCATGGCCGACTACGCGGCCCAGATGGTCGCGGGTTGGGCGGAGGGCGAGGTCATCGACATCACCGAGCAGATGCCCCTGGTGACGATGCGCGTCGTGGGAAAGACCCTGTTCGACGTGGACTTCAAGCACGAGGCGCGCGAGCTCAACGACGCGATGACGGTCAGCGTGGACTACCTCGACTACCTGTCGAGCAGCCTCGTGCCGCTTCCGCTGTCCTGGCCCACGCCCCGCAACGCGCGCACGCGCCGTGCCCTGGCCACGATCCGCAACCAACAGACGGCGATCATCGAGGAGCGGCGCCGCAATCCGGGCAAGGACATGCTCTCCTCGCTCATCGGCTTCCGGGACGAGAACGGGCAGGGCCTGACGGACGAGCAACTCCGGGACCATGCTTCCACCATCTTCGTCGCGGGCCACGAGACGGTGGCGATCGGGATGAGCTGGGCGTGGTACCTGCTCCAGCACAATCCGGAGGCCTACGCGAAGCTGCGGCAGGAGGTGGACTCGGTGCTGGGCGGCCGTCTGCCGACCGCCGAGGATCTGCCCAAGCTCAGCTACACCCTCCAGGTCGTCAAGGAGGCCATGCGGCTGTACCCGCCGGGCTACATCATCAGCCGCGCGCCGCTGCACGACACCCGCGTCAATGGCTATGAGATGAAGACGAGCGACACCCTCCTCATCTCGCCCTACACGTTGCACCGCAACCCGGACCTCTACCCCGAGCCCGAGAAGTTCCTGCCTGAGCGCTTCACGCCGGAAGCGGAGAAGACCCGGCCTCGCTACAGCTACCTCCCGTTCAGCGCGGGCCCGCATACCTGTCTGGGCAACTTCTTCGCGCTGATGGAGGCCCAACTCCTCATGAGCGTCATGGTGCAGCGGGTGAACCTCGAGGCGCTCCCCGGCCAGAATGTGGTGGCCCATCCCGGCGTGAGCCTGCGCATGAGCAGCTACAAGCTGCGCGTGAGCCGCCGCGCGCCGGTGGAGCGGCCCCAGGCCACCAGCGCCTCGGCCTGAGGCCGCGGCGGACCGCGCGCCACGGGTCATCCCACCGAGGCGCGCAGGGGCTCCGCGGGAGGTAGCAACTCCAGCACCGTCTCGGCCGCGCGCTCGGCGGCCCCGGCTTCACCGAGCCGGGAGCGCACTTCCTCCAGTCCCTGGAGCATCTCCTCGCGGGGCGCTCCTGGGACCCACAGGCGGCGGATCTCCTCGGCGATGCGCTCGGGTGTCATGTCGCCCTGGAGCAGCTCGGGCACCACCCGGCGTCCGGCCAGCAGGTTGACGAGCGCCACGTGCGCGACCTTCAACAGCATCCGGCCCACGAGATAGGTGAGGAGCGAGACGCGGTAGACCACCACCAGGGGCCGTTGCATCAGCCCCGCCTCGAGCGCCGCCGTTCCCGAGGCGACGATCGCCGCGTCACTGGCACCCACCACCTCGGGCGCACGGCCCTCCACCAGGATGGGTCGCACGCCACTGCCCTCGAAGCGCGAGAGGATTTCCTCCCGGTCGATGGTGGGCGCGACGGGGACCACCACCTGGAGTCCGGGGCGCTCGCCCACCAATCTCTTCGCCGCGCCGACCATGGTGGGCAGGATGCGGCGGATCTCGCTCATGCGGCTGCCGGGCAGAAGGGCCAGGGTGGGCGTGTCCGGGGACAATCCCAGCTTCTGGCGGAAGGTGGCGGCGCTCGCGGGCGCGGGAACCTGCTCCACCACGGGGCTGCCCACGTAGCGCGCGGCGACTCCCGCCTCCCGGTAGAAGGCCTCCTCGAACGGGAGGATGCAGAGCATCCGGTCCACCAGCCGGGCGATCGTCTTCACCCGGCCTCGGCGCCAGGCCCAGATCATCGGCGAGACGTAATAGGCGATGGGGACACCCAGCTTCTTGAGACGCGCGGCGAGCCGCAGGTTGAAGTCGGGGATGTCCACGAGGATGGCGCAGGCGGGGCGGCGTGTCGCGGCGGCTCGGGACAGTCCGCCCATCACCTGGAGGATGCGCGGAATCTTGGGCAGCACCTCGGTGATGCCCATGACGTTGACCTCGTGGGCGCCGTAGATGAGCTCCACGCCCTGGGCGGCGAGGCGCGCGCCTCCCATTCCGAAGAACGTGAGATCCGGACGGCGGGCCTTGAGGGCCGCGACGAGTTCGGCGGCGTGGGCGTCACCGGACGCTTCACCGGCCACGACGAGTATCTGGGGAGCGGTGGACATGGGGCGGTGCATCCTACCCGCGAGGCACGGGTGAGCCATGAAACTCGGGAAGAAGAGGCCGGGCGGTCAGGCGCTCTTTCCGCTGATGATGGAACGAGGAGGGAAGGCTTCGGAGGAAGGCCTGATGCACGGGGGATGAGTGTGTACACTCGCGAGCCCGTGAAGACGCTCCTCCTGGTCGAGAGTCATCCCCCCACCCGCGAACATCTCACGGGCGTGTTGTCTCAAGCCGGTTACACCGTCCGTGCGGTGGGCGAGCCCGGTTCGGCCATGGAGCACTTCGTCGCCGACAACCCGGGCGTGGTGGTGATGTCCGTGGACGTGCCCCGGTTGGATGGCGCGCACGTGGGCCACCTCATCCGCAACTACAGCTTGGGCGCGCGGGTGCCCATCGTGGCCATCGACAAGGGGCATCTGGGACGGGCGCGTGGGGTGGCGGCGTTGGTGGACCTCAAGGTCAACGCCTACGTGGCCGATCCGCTCAAGCCCGGCGAACTCGTGGGGAAGATCCAGTCGCTCACGGCGGCCAGCGAGCAGAACGCGGCGCCGCTCAAGGGCCTGCTGGCGATGCTCGTGCGCCCGGCGGTGCTCAGCGGAGACCTCAAGGGCTTTCCCTTGCCTGCCCTGTTGGTGTCGCTCTACCGGTTGCGCCGCGATGGCGTGTTGGTGGTGGCGCATCGGGATTTGACGCGCCGGGTCTTCTTCGCCCAGGGCAGCGCGGTGAACTACGACTCGAGCGCGCGCCAGGACGCGCTGCCCAACTACCTCTTGCAGCGCCAGGTGCTGACCGAGGCGCAGGTCGAGCGGGTGGTGCAGGCGCTCGGCATGGGGCTGCGCATTGGCGCGGCGCTGAACGAAGCGGGCGTGGAGGCCGCGGGTGAGGAACTGCTCCACCTGCTGCGCGACTACACGATGGATCGGCTCGCCCAGGTCATCGGCATGCGGGAGGGCCGCTATGCCTTCTACCCCGGCGACGAATTCCAGAGCGAGGTGGCCACGGTGGAGACGCCGGCGCTCGCGCCCATCCTCGATGGGGCACGCCGGGCCATGCCGCTCAAGACGCTCGCCGCTCCGCTGCGCGCGCACCAGGGCGAGTTTCCGGTGCGCACGCCCGACTTCGGCAAGGACCTGGGCGCGCTGGGGCTGAACACGGAGGATTTGAAGATCGCCATGCAGATCAACGGGCGCATCGCGCTGCGGGATCTGCTCGCGCACGGACGCGGGGATTTGCGGCGGGGCTACTCGCTCATGTGGTTCCTGCGCCTGGTGGGGGACTTGAGCTTCTCTCAGACCCCCGTGGCCGAGGGGCCCGGAGAGCTGGCGGTGGCGCCGGACATCATCGCTCCGCGCAAGCGCAAGGCACTGCCCGCGGAGACGGCCGCGAGCCTGCGCGAGGAGTCGGTGCGCATCATCACGGGCAGCTACTTCCGCTGCCTGGGTCTGGACATCACCGCCGAGGCCGAGGTGGTGGAGCGCGCCTATCAGGAACTCGCCACGCGCTTCCACCCGGACAGCTACGCCGAGTTCGACACCTCGGAGATGAAGGATCTGCTCGACTCGGTGCAGGAGAAGCTGTCGGCGGCGTACCGGGTGCTGGCGGTGGAGGAGAAGCGCAAGGCGTACCTGCAATACCTCGTGTCCCGCGTGGACGTAGGGCGCGCCACCACGGTGAACGTGGACGCGGAGTTGATGCTGCGGCGCGGAGAGGCGGCGCTCAAGCGCAAGCAATACCGCTCGGCCATCATCCACTTCGAGGAGGCGGTGACGCTCAACCCCCAGGAGCCCGAGTACTACTCGTACCTGGCGTGGGTCACCTTCCTCGCGGGCGTGGGGCCCCAGGAGGATCGGGCCCGGGCGGCGCAGAAGGTGTTGCGCAAGGCGCTCGCGCTCAACCCCTACCTGGAGCGGGCGCTCATCATCTCGGCCATCATCGACAGCGAGATGAGTGACGAGTCCAGCGCGCGCAAGAAGCTGCTCAAGGTGCTCGAACTCAACCCCCATTCCCAGCTCGCCAAGGCCGCGCTGCGCAAAGTGGGCCGGTGATGTTCCAGGTGTTGCGACGGTTGCTCGGGTATGCCCGGCCGCACGTGGGCGTGCTGGTGGCGGCCTTCCTGTGCATGGCGCTGTTGGGTCTGGGGACGGGGGCGTACGCCTATCTGATGGGGCCCGCGCTGCGCTTCCTCCTGTCTGGAGGCGAGAACGGCTTCGGGGGCGCGCAGCCCGTGCCCTGGTTGTCGGGCGTGTCGCGCGAGACCGCGCTCTGGGGCTTCCCCGTGGTGATGTTGATCGTGGGGGTGATCAAGGGCGTGGGCTACCTGGGCCAGTTCTACTTCATGGGCCTCTTCGCCCAGAAGACGGTGGCGGACCTGCGCCGCGAGCTCTTCATTCGCCTCACGTCGTTGTCGCCCGCGCAGCTCGGACGCGAGCGGACGGGGGACCTGCTCAGCCGCTTCACCTCGGACGTGCAGGCGGTGGAGGCGGCGGCCATGTACACCGTGGGCTCCTATCTGCGCGACTCGCTGCAGATCGTGGTGCTCGCCGGGGTGGCGCTGTCCCTCAGTCCGCTCCTGGGCGGCATCATGTTGTGCGTGCTGCCCTTGGCGGCCCTGCCAGCCTCGCGTCTCACGCGCAAGGCACTCAAGGGCACGCGCGAGGGGCAGGTTCAGCTCGGTCACCTCGCGGGCCAGTTGCAGGAAGGCCTCGGAGGCATGCGCACCATCCAGGCCTTCAACGGACAGGCGGCGGAGCTGGAGCGCTTCTCGTCGCACGCGCGCGAGCACGAGGAGGCGTTGGTCCGGGCAGCGTGGGCGCGGGGTGGAGTGCCCGGAGTGATGGAGGTGCTGGCGGCGGCGGCGCTCGCGGGCGCGCTGGCCTACGCGGCGGCCACGCATGCGATGGAGCCCGAGTCCCTGTTGTCCTTCCTCACCGCGGTGGTGCTCGTGTACCAGCCCGTCAAGGACCTGGGCCGGGTGACGCAGTTCGCGATGCAGGCGGGCGCGGCGGGTGAGCGGCTCTTCACGCTGATGGACTTGAAGCACCCGGTGGAGGACGTGCCGGGCGCCATGCCCGCTCCAGCGCTCGAGCGGGAGTTGCGGCTGGAGGACGTGGTCTTCTCCTACGGGGAGCGACGGGCCTTGGACGGGCTGACGTTGTCGCTGCCGGTGGGTCAGGTGGTGGCGCTGGTGGGCCCAAGTGGCGGAGGCAAGAGCACGCTCACCCAGTTGCTCCTGCGATTCGAGCGTCCGGGCTCTGGCCGCCTCCTGCTCGATGGCGTGGACGCGGACCGCTATACGGCGGCGAGTGTGCGGGCGAGGTTCGCGCTGGTGACCCAGGAGCCCCTGCTGTTGTCGGGCAGCGTCCTGGAGAATCTGCGCCTGGCCAGGCCGGACGCCTCGCGCGAGGACGTGGAGGCGGCGGCGCGGGTGGCCCACGCGGACGGTTTCATTCGGGCGATGCCCGAGGGCTACGACACGCGTGTGGGCGAGCGAGGGGTGAAGCTGAGTGGAGGCCAGCGGCAGCGGTTGTGCATCGCGCGGGCGGTGTTGTCTCGCGCGCCCGTGCTGGTGTTGGACGAGGCGACGAGCAGCCTGGATCCGGAGAGTGAGCGCGAGGTGCAGGCGGCGCTCGCGCAGGTGCTGCCAGGACGCACCGCGGTGGTGATCGCCCATCGCCTGTCGACGGTGGTGGACGCGGATCGCATCTGCGTGGTGGAGGCGGGGAAGATCGTGGAGCAGGGCCGCCACGCGGAGTTGCTGGCGCGGGGCGGGCGGTACTCGGCGCTGTGGTCGCTGCAGTCGGGGGCCGAGCGGGGCGCGGCGTGACCTTGCCGGGCGTGGTGGGCAAGGGACTCCGGGCCCTGTTGGGATTGGTCCTGCTCGTCGTCGGATGGGCTGGATTCTTCACCCTGGGGGCCGTCTACGCCGATTACCCGGTGGTGCCCGTCTCGCCGTCACCGGGCTGGGCCCTTGGGCCTCGGGGCGCCTTCCACGTGCACACCACGCGTTCGGATGGGCGCGGCACGGTGGAGGAGGTCGCCGCGGCGGCGAAGGCGGCGGGCCTGGATTTCGTGGTGCTCACGGATCACAACGACTTCGCGCCGCGTGAGCCCGCGTTCATCGACGGGGTGTTGATGGTGCCCGGAGTGGAGATCTCCACGGCCCAGGGGCACCTCGTGGCGTTTGGCTTGCGGCGTCCCTTGGAGGGCGTTCGGCGGTGGATGGATGGGGGTGAGGCCGAGAATGCGGTTCGCGATGCGGGGGGCGTGAGTGTGCTGGCCCATCCCGTCCAGGCGCGTAATCCGTGGCGCCATGAAGATGCCGCGCGGCGGGCCGACGGCTACGAGCTGTACTCCGCGGACACCTTCTTCCGCGCCGCGACGCACAGCCCCTTCAGCCGGTTGTTGCCCGCGCTGGGGGCGCTCCTGGGCAAGCCGGTGCACGGAGTGATGATGCTCGTGGAGCCCGGGCCCGAGCCGATGGCGCGCCTGCTGGAACTGGAGCGGGAGAAACCCCGGCTGGCGTTGTGCGCGCACGATGCGCACGGCCTGCCTCGCTACGAGGACGTCTTCAAGTCGATGGCGATGTATCTGCCGCCCTCGGCCGACGGCTCCTCCCATGCTTTGTCCGGGGATGCGAAGGATGCCGCCGAGCGGGTGGTGAAGGGACTCGCGAGCGGACACGCCGTGTGTGCGTTCCGGGCGTTGGGAGAGCCGAAGGGCTTCGCGCTGGAGGGCCTGGCGCCGGGCTTTCGCGAGGCTCACGTGGGTGACGTGCTCACGGTGCGTCTGCCGCCCGGAAGCGGGGAGGGCGTGCGGCTCGAGGTCTGGGGCGTGGGGCGGTTGCGGCCGGATGGGGTCTCGGTGGAACTGGTGGAAGCGGGGGCGGTGCAGGTGGAGGCGTGGGTGCTCGCGCCGGGAGGATTCTTCGGCACGCGGTGGAGGCCGTGGATCGTCCCAAGCCCCATCCAGGTGTTGCCCCGGAGCGGGGCGCGCTGAGATCTGCTAGAGGGACGCGGCCCGGGTCCCCATGCGCTTGCTCTACGTCCTCGCCAGCTACCTGCTCTTCGCCGTGCTCTTTCCCGTGCTGTCCCTGCACCGCAAGACGCGGCACGGGCTGAAGCAGCGGCTTGGCTTCTACGCGCCCGGGGAGCTGCCGCCCCGCGGTCCCGGCCCGACCTTCTGGCTGCACGGGGCGAGCGCGGGAGACCTGCTGGCGCTCTCTCCGATGTTCGCCCCGTTGCGGGCGCGCTTTCCTGGCTGCCGCATCGTGCTCTCCACGATGACGAACTCGGGCTACATGATGGGCCGCGAGCGCCTGGCGAAGCAGGTGGACGCGGTGGTGTATTCGCCCTACGACCTGTGGGGCGCGACGCGGCGGGCGGTGCGGGCCATCCAGCCGGACCTGTTGGTGCTCGAGTACACGGAGATCTGGCCCAACCTCATCCGCGCGGCGAAGCGGGCCGGGGGGCACGTGGCGCTGACGAATGGCCGGTTCTCGCCCGCGAACCAGGGACGGTATCGGCGTTTGTTCTCGCTCATCGGCAATCCCCTGAAGGACTTGTCGCTGTTCTTGATGAGGGGCGAGGACGAGGCGGAGCGGGTGCTGGGTCTGGGCGCGCCACGCGAGCGGGTGTTCGTGACGGGGAACACGAAGTTCGACGCGCTGGCGGCGGTGGATCCAGGGCGGGAGGACGAGGCGCTGCGCGTGGCGCTGGGACTGAAGGAAGGCGAGCGGGTGTGGATCGCCGGCAGCACGCACGAGGGCGAGGAGGAGCACCTGCTCGCGGTCTACCGGCGGCTGTTGGAGGCGCACCCGGAACTGCGGCTGGTGATCGCGCCGAGGTATATCGATCGCGCGGGCCGCATCGCCGCGCTGGCGAGGGAGGCGGGCCTGAGCGTGGGATTGCGCTCGAAGGGGAACGAGGAGCGGGGGAAGGTGGTGGTGTTGGACTCCATGGGCGAACTGTCGAGGGCGTACCGGCTGGCGTCATTGGTGTTCGTGGGCGGCTCGTTCACGACGCGCGGAGGGCAGAACATCCTGGAGCCGGCGGGGCAGGGAAAGCCGGTGTTGTTCGGTCCGCACATGGAGAACTTCCAGGACAGCGTGCAGGTGCTGGTGGGCAGGGGCGGCATCCAGGTGAACGACGCGGAACACCTGTACCGGGTGGTGTCGGAGCTGCTGGCGAAGCCGGAGACGGTGGCGTCATTGGGCGAGCTGGCGAGGACGACGGTGCGCCAGGTGTCCGGAGCGAGCCAACGCAACGTGGAGCACATGGCGCGGGTGCTGGGCCCGTGAGAATCCTGCACCTGCTCGCCAGCCCCTTCTGGAGTGGTCCGGCGGAGAACGTGGCGCTCCTGGCGCTGGCTCAGCGCGAGGCGGGGCACGAGGTGCGGGTCGCGGTGGACCGGTGGCGCACGAAGGTGTCGTCGGAGGAGCCCGTGGTGCCGAGGCTCGAGGCGTTGGGGCTCCTGGACGAGGGAGGGCTGGAGTTGTCGGTGAAGTCTCCGCCGTGGCGGGTGGCGAGGGACGTATGGCGGCTGCGGGCGCGGAGCGTCGACGTGGTGCACGCGCATTTCACCCATGATCACCTGGTGGCGCGCTGGGGAAGGCCTCGGGGCGCGGTGTTGATCCGCTCGGTGCATGCGCCCCGGTCGTTGCGCGCCTCGTTGCCGGCCGCGGATGCGTACACGGTGCCCTCCTCCTCGGTCATCGCCCGGCTGGTGGGGCGGCGGGTGAGGGTGCTGCCCCCGCTGGTGGATGCGCGGTTCCGGCCCGCGGAGGATCGCGAGGCACTGCGGCGGGAGTTGGGGCTCACGGGCTCTCCGTTGATTGGCATGGTGTCCACGTTCCAGGCGTCCCGGCGTCACGGGCTCGGGGTGGAGGCTTTCGCGAGGCTTCGGCGGGAGAAGGCCGGCGCGAGGCTGGTGCTGGTGGGCGATGGCGAGTTGGTGGAACCGGTGCGCGAGCAGGTGCGCTCCCTGGGGCTGGAGGAGGGGGTGACGTTCGCGGGGTACCAACGAGAGGAGGCGTTCGCGCGCTGGTTGAGGGCGTTGGACGAGGTGTGGGTGTTGGGGTTGGGCAATGACTGGAGCGCGAGGGCGGCGGCGCAGGCGCGCGCATGTGGGGTGCGGGTCGTGGCGGTGGAGGAAGGCAACCTGCCGGCGTTGGCGGACGCCTGGGTGACGGAGTTGTCGCCCGAGGCGGTGGTGGCGGCGTCGGACTCCGGGGCGCGGGTGTTGGTGCCGCCTTCGGACAACGCGCGGATCGCCGCGGAGGTCCTCGCACTGTACGAGCAGGCGAGGGAGACGCGGTGAGCGGGCCCACGACCATCGAGCGGGTCTTCTATCCAGGCGCGCCGGAGCCCTGGAGCCGCAGGGCGATGCTCGCACCACTCGAGGTGGCGTCCTGGGCCTACGGAGCCGGAGTCCGGCTGCGAGGAGCGCTCTACGACACGGGGGTGTTGCGTGGCGAGCGGGTGGAGGGCCTGCGGGTCATCTCGGTGGGCAATCTGAACGTGGGCGGGACGGGGAAGACGCCCGCGGTGCTGTACCTGGCGGAACTGCTGGTTCGAGAGGGGCGGCGGGTGGGCATCCTGACGCGCGGGTACGGTCGAGGGACGAAGGCGCCGGTGACCTTCATGGGAGGCGAGCGCCTGCCGTCGGTGGAGGAAGCGGGCGACGAGCCGCTGTTGTTGGCGCGCCGGTGTCCGGGAGTGCGGGTGTTGGTGGGGGCGGACCGTCGGGCGTTGGCGCGCCGGGCGCGGGACGAGTTCGGGTTGGAGGTGGTGCTGTTGGACGATGGCTTCCAGCATCGGCGCCTGGCGAGGGACGAGGACGTGGTGGTGGTGGACGAGGCGGTGGGGTTCGGCAATGGCCGGATGTTGCCGAGGGGCCCATTGCGCGAGCCCTTGTCGGGATTGCGCCGGGCCACGCTCCTCTGGGTGCGCACGGCGGTGGGGATTGAGGATGGGAGGCGGATTTCCACGGGGGCTCCCCAAGTGCGGACGCGCTATCGGCCCACGGCCTGGGTGGATCCAGGGGGCGGGCTGCGTCCGCCGGACGCATTGGAGGGGCAGCCGGTGCTGGCGTTGGCGGGACTCGCGCGGCCCGGAGGCTTCTTGCGGACGCTGGGCGAGTTGGGTGCGGACATCCGGGGCACGGCGTTGTTCGCGGACCATCATCCATTCCATGCGAGGGAACTTCATGAGGTCCGCACTCGGGCGGCGAGCTTGGGGGCGCGGGTGGTGACGACGGAGAAGGACCTGGTGCGGCTGCCCGAGGGCTTCGAGGCCTGGACGGTGCGACTGGGGGTGGAGGTGCTCGAGGGTGAGGCGCACCTGCGCCGGGCATTGGGACTCGGCTAGGAGAAGGTCAGCTTGTCGGCGAGGGGCCGCCGTGGGACAACGCGCCGCCATGGCTGCCGCGTTGCCCTCCCGAGCGATTCTGTCCCTGGCCCAGCTTCCCTTGGCATTCGCGCGCCGCAGGGTGCTGCTGGTGGGGGACCTGGTCGCGGACCATTACATCTACGGCCAGACGGACCGGGTGAGCCGCGAGGCGCCGGTGCTGATCGTCCGCCACGAGTCCTCCGAGGTGAAGCTCGGAGGAGGGGCGAACGTGGCGGCGAACGTGCGAGCGCTCTCGGGGCAGGTGACGGTGGTGGGGGTGTTGGGCGCGGACGAGATGGGCCGGGCGCTGCGCGGGCTGTTCGACGAGGCGGGCGTGCGTTTGAGCGTGGCGAGCGCCCGGGGCGTGGAGACGGAGACGAAGACACGCATCCTGGCGGGAGGAATGAGCACGACCCGGCAGCAGATGCTGCGACTGGACCGGGGCCAGCGAGGCCCGCTGCCGCCGAAACTTCGGCGTGCCCTGGTGAAGCGGGTGGAGGAGGCGGCGAGGGACGTGGATGCGGTGGTGGTGTCGGACTACGGCGCGGGGGTGGTGGGGGATGAGATGCGCGAGGCCCTGCGCGGCCTGGCGGCGGACGGACTGCCGGTGTGCGTGGACAGCCGCTACAGCCTGGCGTCCTTCACGGGGATGACGGTGTGCAAGCCGAACGAGCCGGAGTTGCAGTCGTTGGTGGGCCGTCCGTTGCGAACGGACGCGGAGGTGATGGAGGCGGGGCATGAAGTGGTGCGTCGGCTGCGGTGCCGGGCGCTGCTGGTGACGCGAGGCCGGCACGGCATGGTGCTCTTCGATGAGAAGGGGGGCGTGGATCGGGTGCCGGTGCATGGTGCGAAGGAGGCGGTGGATGTCACGGGGGCGGGAGACACGGTGATCGCGGCGTTCGCGCTCGGGCTGGCGGCTGGGGGTGGGTATGGCGACGCGGCGCGGTTGGCGAACGTGGCGGGGGCGCTGGCGGTGCAGAAGCTGGGAACGGCGACGGTGGCGCGAGACGAATTGCTGGGCGCGCTGAGGAGCACGCGGTGAGCACGTTGGACAAGGTGGGGCGGCTGGAGGACGTGGTGGCGCAGCGCGCGCGTTGGAGGGCGGAGGGCAAGACGGTGGCGCTGGCCAACGGTATTTTCGATCTGCTGCACGTGGGGCATGTGCGCTACCTGGAGGGGGCTCGGGAGCTGGCGGACTACCTGGTGGTGGCGGTGAATTCGGACGCCTCGACGAGGGCGTACAAGGGTCCAGGCCGTCCGCACATCCCCGAGGGAGAGCGGGCGGAGATGGTGGCGGCGCTGGCGTGTACGGATCGGGTGCTGGTGTTCGACGAGCCGAACGTGCGCGGCATCATCCGGGCGCTCAAGCCGGACGTGCACGTGAAGGGGACGGACTACACGCCGGAGAGCATCCCCGAGGCGGACGAGGTGCGGGCCTACGGAGGGCGAGTGGCGGTGGCGGGAGATCCGAAGAACCACAGCACGACGGAACTCGCGCGGCGGCTGCGGACGGAACGAGGCGAGCCCGGATAGGCTCCGCGTATGCGTCTTCCCGAGTGGGTGTTGAAAACGCTCGCGTGTCCTGACTGTAACGGGCCGCTCATCGAACAGGGCTTCGAGGAGGAGCGGCCCGCCGGGGACGAGCTGCGCTGTACGGGCTGTGGTCTCGCGTACCCTGTTCGGGACGGCGTGCCTCAGCTGTTGTCCGAGGAGGCGCGTCGGCCGTCAGGACGTTGAGGCGCGGATCTGGAGGCTGTCGGCGAAGGAGCGGACCTCCTCGAAGACGCGCGCCTCGATATCGCCCCCCGAGTCGACCACGGGCGTGAGGTCGACCATGCGGTGGGGTGGGTAGGGATGTCCCCAGCGGGCCATGTCCATGCGGAGGAAGAGTCCGAGGGTGGGAGCGCCGAGGGCCACGGACAGGTGCATGGGTCCGGTGTTGTTACAGAGGGTGAGTCCGGCATCGCGCATGAGGGCGGCCAGTTCATCGATATTGGTGGAGGGAGCGAGCTGCGCGCCTGGGGCGGCGGCGACCACGGTTTGGGCGAGTTCCTCTTCTCCGGGACCCCAGGTGACGATGGGTGTACGTCCCGAGGCGATGAGGGCCCGGGCGGCGGCGGCGAAGGCCTGGGGCGGGATGCGGCGCCAACCGAGCCGTCCCCCGGGATTGACCACGGCCCGGGGTGAGCCTGCACCGGCCTCGAGCCAAGTATGAAACTTCTCGCTGATGAGGGGGCGGCGGAAGGACATCCGCGCGGAGCGGGAGTCATCCACGAAGGGCGAGAGCAGATGGAGGCGCTGGAGCAACTCTTGGGACGTGTCAGTGCGGGCTGGCACGGACAGCGAGTGCAGTTTCTGGACGGGCCACATTCGTGGACCGACGACGAGCGCCTTGGGCCCCACGAGCCGGGAGACGATGGCGGAAGTCACGGAGGGAGTGGACCAGTTGGCGCAGTCGACGACGACGTCATAGCGCTCGCGCCGCAAGGCCCGGATGCCGGGAGCGAGAGCCCCGAGCCACAGCAGGTGCCGGTTGAAGGGGATGATCCGATCGGCCTCGGGGTGTCCGGCGAGTACGCGGGCGACCTTGGCGTGGGCGAGGACATGCACCTCGGGAGGGCGCGAGGACGCCTTGAGGGCGGACAGCAGGGGGGTGGTGAGGAGCGCTTCTCCCACCCGGTTGTCGATCCGGACCAGGAGGATGCGCCGGGGGAAGGGGAGGGGCATTTCCGCCGTCCGTCGCCGTCCGGGGCGCCAGAGAAGGGCGGATGCCACGAGAGCGAGTGCCAGCTTCGCCCAGTATTCGAGCCGCTTGTGCCAGACCATCGGGGGGCGGACCATAGCAGAAAGGCACCGCACGGGTGGCTTGACCTGCTGGCCGGAAGGGCCTAGCTAGCCGCCAATGTTGAAGAGCATGACCGGATTTGGAGCGGGACGTGCGCGAGTCGGCGACGAGGAGTTCTCCGTCGAGGTGCGCTCGCTCAACCATAAGTTCTGTGAGGTGAAGGCACGGCTGCCGCGGGAGTTGGCGGGGCTGGAAGCGGCTTTGCTGAAGCAGGTGAAGGATCGGCTCGCCCGTGGGTCGGTGGAGGTCTTCACCAAGCGGCAGACGGCAACGGCGGCCGGGACTGTTCCCGTGGTGGATGTGGGGCTGGCGCGCGAGTATGCCCGGGCCATGCGCGAGGTGGGTGAGGCCCTGGGCATGATGGCCGAGGTCTCGTGGGCCCAGGTGGCCAGTCAGCCGGGGGTGATGCGGCTCGAAGAGCGGGGGATGGACGTGGAGTCCGCGTCGCGGGCCGTTCCCGCCGCATTGGAACAGGCGCTAGGGGCCTTGGAGCAAATGCGCCAGGTCGAGGGCGAGGCGATTCGGGTGGACCTGGAGGCGCGACTGGGACTCATCGAGAAATGGAGTCGGGAAGTCGCGCAGCTGGCGCCCCGGTCGGTGGACGAGTACCGGCAGCGTCTGGCCGAGCGGGTCGCGGAGTTGGCTCGAGGCATCTCGGTGGACGAGCAGCGGTTGGCCCAGGAAGTGGCGGTGTTCGCGGAGCGGACCGACATTGCCGAGGAAATGACGCGGTTGGCGAGCCACCTGGATCAGTTCCGTCAGCTCATGACGGGCGGTGAGCCCGCGGGCCGCCGTATGGACTTCTTGGTGCAGGAGATGCACCGGGAGGTGAACACCACGGGCTCGAAAAGCCAGCACGCGGAGATCTCCGCGCGAGTGGTGTCGATGAAGGCAGAAGTCGAGCGAATCCGCGAACAGGTCCAGAACGTCGAATGAACGAGCACACTCCTCTCCAACCCGGTCTCCTGCTCGTCCTTTCCGCCCCCTCGGGGACGGGGAAGACGACCTTGGCGCGGCAGCTGCTGACCGAGCTGCCAGACGCCATCTTCTCCATCAGCGTGACGACGCGGCAGCCCCGAGGTCGAGAGAAGGACGGAGTGGATTACCACTTCGTGGACGTCGCCTCCTTCCAAGGGCGGATCGAGCGAGGCGATTTTGTGGAGTGGGCCGAGGTCTACGGTCACTTCTACGGCAGTTCCCAGGCCGTAGTGGATGAAGCCCGAGCCAAGCGCGGGGTCGCGATCTTCGATATCGACGTGCAGGGCGGACTTGCGATCAAGCGCAAGAACCCCGACACGGTGCGGGTCTTCGTGGTTCCTCCCTCTCTAGAGGAACTCGAACGTCGCCTGCGCGAGCGAGGGACCGACGCGGAGGACACCATTCGCCGACGGATGTTGGCGGCCCGCTCGGAGATCGAGCGAGGGGTGGCTTCGTACGACTACATCATCGTGAACGACGACTTCGAACGGGCCTATCGGGACTTGCGTTCCGTGGTGGTCGCGGAGCGCTGTCGGCAGGGACGGGTGGATCTCTCCCGGCTCGGGTTGGAGAAGGCTGGAGTTTGAAGGTCAAAGGTCTTGGCGGGCGCGTGCCCTGGTTGTTGCGACGCAGAAGTTCTTGCCGCGAGACGCTGCTCCGCTCGTCAGGCTGAAGATCGTTCGGCGCTGAGACGGAGGGGATTGAGTGGCGGCACTGCCAGTCTCGGGGAAAAGAGCTTGCGCCGCGTGCTCGCCTGGTGGATAAGGAGCGCCTCCTCAAGCCGGGGTGTCGGAAAGTCGACATTTCGGGAATAGAGGTGGGGCGAGCGCCGAAAGGCGACCGACCAATCGGTGTAAGCCGCTAGATTAGCGGTTGACACCCGGGAGGGCGAGAGGCTAGAAGCCGCGCCCCGACGGACGGGAAGGCGAAACCGCACTGGCGGTGGGGACCTCCGGACGCAGCAGGAAAGACGAAATAAACAGTCGACGAAACGAAGTTGACTCGA